>Ga0187874_10000405_pt1 | contig 54521 bp, 50 predicted proteins | sample June2016WEW_16_1_3_FD_132993 | JGI IMG/M metagenome (GOLD analysis project Ga0187874, IMG submission 132993) | Peatland microbial communities from SPRUCE experiment site at the Marcell Experimental Forest, Minnesota, USA - June2016WEW_16_150 | ecosystem: Environmental > Terrestrial > Soil >... | reverse complement strand
TACGTTAACGCAGTCCTGCAGTACCTCAAGTACACTAGCGACTACTCGTTCGTGGAGGCTGAGCTTTGGGAAAACCTGCAGGCAGTAATCAGCAGACACGAGCAAGGCACATCCTTTGGCATACGCTTAGATGACGACGGCTTGCTAATGCATGGCCCGAGACTCACGTGGATGGATGCAGAAGTCAATGGCGAAGCCGTTACGCCTAGGGCTGGGAAAGCCGTTGAAATCCAAGCCTTATGGTACAACGCGTTGTGCACAATGCGTCTGTTGGCGGAGAGGTTCGGAGAGAAATCCTTGGACGAAAAGTACAAGGCGATGGCGAACAAGGCAGGCCACGCCTTCAACGAGAAGTTTTGGAACCCAAAGTTAGGTTGCCTTTTTGACGTTTTGGAACCTGGCGGTCCTGATGCATCGATTCGTCCTAACCAGATTCTGGGTCTCTCGCTAGAGTACCCGATTCTTGACCAAGCCAGATGGAAAGGAGTTGTTGACGTTGTGAACCGAGAACTCGTCACTGTTCACGGCCTTCGAACGCTGTCGCCAAGTGACCCGAAGTTCATCGGGAAATGTCTCGGCGACCGAACCAGCAGGGACAGGGCTTACCACAACGGCACAATTTGGCCGTGGTTGCTTGGACCATACATTTCAGCTTACTTGAAAACCCAAAATAACGATGAGAGCTCACATGAACGCTTACTGCAAAAGCTTGTGTTGCCCTTCTTCACCGTCGGGATCAGAAAAGCAGGGCTCGGAACGGTAGGCGAAATATGCGATTCTGACTTGCCGAACTTGCCCAGAGGATGCATCTCGCAGGCGTGGAGCATAGCTGAACCGCTTAGAGCCTACGTTGAAGATATACTGCAGGTCAAACCCGTATTTCGCTAGCCTAACGTGTTTTTGCAAATTTTTGTTGTTGATTTTATCCCAACCAACTCCTATAAATCATTAATGCTAAATCGCCTTGTTGGACTGTGACTTTGCCAACGCAGCGAAAACTCGTGACAGGCAAAAAGGGTTGGAAATACGGAATAGGAGGTCATTTAAGTAAGAGGGGCGGACTCAACTGTAACTTTTTTTTCTTTTTGAGTGATGGTTTTCTGGTTTTGTTGCCAGATTAAGTCAAAGTAGTCTTGAGCTAGATCAACCGCAGCCTTATTGTTAGACCAAAGAGTGGGATATGGGAAAGGCGTATCGAACGCAGAAGTGCTTAGCAGCATTTCTTTTCGATCCCAGATGCTGAAACCGACTTTTGGAGCATCGGAAATCAGCCTTAGTTCAAAATTTGGGTATTTCATTAAGGCTACAATTTGTTCTCCCAGATTCTCGTTCGCCTCAGGCTTTTGCATAATGACTCTGAAATCCACGTTTCGGGCTAGCACCTCTTCCAAAATAGGTGAGTGATTGGAGATCCAAGCAATCAATCTTCTTTTTAACGCCATAAAACAGATAATATTTTGGACACTTCTGATCATTTTGTCAGCCCTGGCATACACGGCACCCCTACTAGGAACAAGAACAAACTCGAATTCTTCGGATGCCTCCTCGTTTTCGGTGATCCGTTTGAAGTTTTGAGTTAATGTGAGCGCTTTCTGCTGAAGTTCAGCGGTTTTCATAATCCTTCTTTGAATTAGACCTGAAACACATTTTTCAATGGAAATTGCATGGAACTCTTCTGGCGTCGATATCGTTCTCTCAACAAGTCCAGCTTCCTCCAACTGAACTAGCACTCGGTAAACATCAGGTCTGCATACTCCAGAAACTGAGGATATTTCATGAGCTTTAAGACTACTTGATTTCGCAAGTGACAAGTAGACTTTTGCCTGCGAAATACTCAAACCTAGTTCAGATAGCGTGGACACGTATTCGTCGGAAACAATCACTTTGATTCCTCCAAAGTGGCACGGTCCAGATATGATGCGTTTTGTTCATAAGCTTTTGGTGTAAGTGCACCTTCCACCTACAAGCTGTTAAATCTAAAATGAATCATATACCATGAACCACACAGCAACGTGTGTTAAAACTAAGGAAAGGAAAAAACAAAATGAAAAAAATAAATAAAATTGCAGCTTTCGTAATTGCAATATTCTTTACACTTTCAATGATAGTCTCAATAACAACAGCACCAAATGCTAACGCACATACTCCGCCATGGAACATTCCAACCTATGCGTACATCTATGCGCTTCCGAACCCGATCGGCGTCGGTCAAACCATACAGGTTTACATGTGGCTTGACCCAGTTTACGGCGCCTCAGGTGGATCAGCAGCATCAGTAGGCACAAACGGAATGACAGCAAGCGCAGCCCTCATGTCAAACACCTACCGATTCCAAAACTACCATCTCACCATCACAGACCCGGGAGGACACGTAACCACACAAACCTTCCCAATAATCCAAGACTCAACAAGCAGCCAAGAATACGCATTCACCGCCACCGAAGTGGGAACATACTCCTTCAACTTCTCCTATCCAGGACAAGTCTACGGAGCAAACGGCAACGGCTACTCAGGCTCAGTAATGATCAACGATACCTACCTGCCAAGCAATGTTGCATCAACCACACTGACTGTACTCTCATCCCCAATAGCGCTACCGTCCCTCAGTTCACCGCTCCCTAACGCTTACTGGGAAAGCCCGATCTACGGCGAAAACAGCAACTGGTTCTCAATCACCTCCAACTGGCTCGGGTCAGGTTCACCTGTGCCCGCACACTACACAAGCTCAACTCTGTTCCACGGCGACGGCGTCGGACCATTAACATCCCACTTAATGTGGACAACTTCAATGCAGTTCGGCGGAGTCGTAGGAGGCAACTCGTTCACGAGCGGCGGTTCATACCCAGGCAGCGGTCAAGGAATCCAGTACTATGAAGGCTCAAGCTACCAGCCAAGATTCAGCAACCCAATCGTCATCGACGGCTACCTATTCTACACTATACCAATATCCTTCACTGGGCCAAACAGCGGCGCAACAACCTGCGTCAGCCTATTCAACGGACAAACTCTCTGGTCCAATCCAGCAATGCCACCAATCTCCTTCGGCTATATCTACAACCTATGGGACCCAGACCAACACGGAACAATGCCGCCAGACCTAGTCTGCGCCATCGGCGGAGGACTCACAGGTCTACCATCTATGTGGGAAGTATTCGATGCATACACTGGAATTCCAATGTTCAACGTAAGCTACGTCCCAGGCTTTGCACCACAAACAAATCAAATGATGAGCGGCCAAGTAGCTCAAGCACTCACCTACGGACAATCCATCGGTCCCAGCGGAGAAGTCCTAAGAGACGTCTTCATGAACATCGGAACCTCAGCGAGTCCACAATGGTACATGGCTGAATGGAACATGTCAAAACTATGGTCCTACGACATTAACCCATTCACGGGCGGAGGCAGCTATTCACCCTCAATCCTGAACGGAACCAATGTCATGGTACAAACCTTGCCTATTCCAATAACAGGAGTAACCGGAACAACCCCGTCCACGTCCGGCACGATAGCCGGAAGCCAATTCATCCCATACGGCACACGATTAACAGTCTTCGGAAACATCACCAACGCACAAGGCTTAGCGCTATCCCAAGCAAACCCATTAGGCAGATACGACTGGAACGTCTCCGTCCCGTGGCTTAACAGTCTGATACCGCAGTCAACCATGAGCACCGTCACAGGCAACCCCGTGGCCGGAGTCACGCAGGGCAAAACCGACGGCGTCTTCGCAGCAGGCGGAACATGCCCAATCGCAGTGCAGGGAACAGACTACGGCAACATGATGGTTGTCAGATACGGAGGTCTACCGACAGGCTACAAGGGAAGCAGCACAGGCTACCCGCAGCTACCATACACACTGTACGCAATCAACCTGAACTCCTCAAAAGGCGCAATAGGCTCACTACTGTGGCAAAAGACCTACCAGCCGCCAGCAGGCAACCTCACCATCCAATGGAGCGGAATCGACTGGCAAACAAATACCTTCGTCCTGAACTACGAAGAAACCATGCAATGGGTCGGCTACAGCCTCAACGACGGCAGCTTCCTATGGGGTCCAACTGCATCTCAACCACCACTAGACTACTACGGAGTCGGCAACACCATGCTAAGCACACTCGCATACGGCAACCTCTACACCAGCCAAATGGCCGGCATCTGCTTCTGCTACAGCGACACCACCGGCAAACTGCTCTGGACGTACGGCAACGGAGAACCAGGCTCAGATAACAGCACCTACGCAGGCTTACAGACACCCTACGGCGACTATCCAACAGCCGTCCAGTCAATCGCCGGCGGAGTAGTGTACATAGCCACCGACGAACACACCATCCTCAACCCAATCTACAAGGGAGCAACAGCAGCAGCACTCAACGCAACCACCGGCAAACTCCTATGGCAACTATCTGACTACCCAAGCGAATGGTCAACTCCAGGCTCAGAATGGACGGTCGCAAACGGATTCGCCACCTTCATGAACGGCTACAACAACGAAATCTACAGCGTCGGCAGAGGCCCCAGCGCAACAACAGTCTCAGTTGCAGCAAGCGGTACAAGACTAGGAGATAACCTAGTCATCAGCGGCACAGTGATGGATGTTTCCGCAGGCACAAAACAAGACGAGCAGGCATCTGACTTCCCCAACGGCGTTCCATGCGCAGCAGACTCAGACATGTACCCATGGATGGGCTACGTTTATCAGCAGCAGCCAGCGCCAACCACATGGGCAGGCGTCCCAGTGGTCATATCCGTCATGGACTCTAACGGCAACTACCGACCAATAGGCACGGCAAACACCAACATGCTAGGGAAATACAGTCTCACTTGGACACCTGACATCCCAGGCAACTACACAGTCTACGCCACCTTCGCTGGAAACAACGGCTACTGGCCATCATCCGACACAACAAGCTTCAACATCATGAGTGCTGTACCGACAATGGCACCCACAGCTTCACCTGTCAGCATGGTACCCACCCAAAACACCATTATGATAGGCGTTGCGGCAATCATAGTCGTAATAATCGTCGGCATCGCCATAATCTCAATGCTGATCCTAAGAAAACGACCATAAACCAAAGAAGCTAAACAAATCATCCCCCCTTTTTCATTGTTCAAAGCATTACAGAAAAGAGGCAAACGGTATTTCTCGCCATGCAAACCCCGGGTTTTCTAATTGTCAAAAACGTATCTGTTTATTAAAAGAAATAGAAGATGCCTGACGAATGCACACTTCTTCGTATACTACTACTTCAGCCGCACTAACGGTGATCTAAGCGGACATCGTGCATGCTTGGAATAATTTACCGCACCGTAGCAGGCATAGCCGATGCGGCGGTAGTTAATGTTGTTCTTACACTGATAATCAATAGGAGAAAAGGCAGAAGTTCGGAAGAATATTGAACAGACCCTAAAACTTTATTGTTTGCCTTAGGGTTTCAGCTGCGGTTTCAGGAGTCACAGTGTTAATGTAGATTCCTGTGGTGATTTCGAAGCCTGCCCAAATGGACAGTTTAGGATGAACCTCCAAGTGCCAATGGTAATAGGGCTCTGCATCCTTGTTTAGGGCTAAGTGGAACCCGTAGTTGTAAGGCGGATCATTTACCAAATCCTTTAGCGCCCTAAGACATGCCTTAAGGGTTTTTGCCAGCGCCGCAACTTCGCTGTCGCTGAGATCAAGGATGTTTGCGGCGTGTTTTTTCGGAAAAAGCCAGAATTCCATTGGGTGGATGCTTGCGTAAGGAGCAAAAACCACAAAGTCTGAGCTGTCATAAACGAGCCGAGGACCTTTCCTTTCTTGCTCGATTATGTCGCAGAAAACGCATTTCCCATGTTCCTCGTAGAATTCTTTGCTGGCATCTATCTCTTCCTGAATCATCGGCGGAACCATCGGCGTAGCAATCACCTGGCTGTGCGCGTGGGAAAGGGAAGCACCTGCCAGCTGCCCATAATTCCTAAAGATCGAAACATACTTCACGTACGGTTTTGCGCTTAATTCCTTGAGTCGGTCTATGTAGGCGTGGATAAGCAGTTTCAGCTGGGGCAACTGTGCATCCGCCGGGTCTTCATCGTGGTTTGGCGATTCGATTATTACTTCATGAGCGCCTATCGCGTTGCCTAAGAATTCGCTCGAAAAGACTTGCTTTGCGTCCTGTGGCTCTCCGGGCGGGCTGAACGCTGGGAAAAGGTTTGGGATACAGCGTACAAGCCAGTTCCTTGGGCGTTCACCAGCCAAAGGATCCTTAGTCGTGCGCAAGCCGCCATTGTCTTTCAAGTACAGCATGACGGCTGGCGGCGTCATTGACTCATTGCCCACGCACATTGGGCAGACGGCGGCTTTGGAATTCTCAGTTTTCTGCTTCGCAAAATCAGTCGGTCGCCGTCCCCGTTCGGTTGCTATTACGACCCAACGGTTTAGAAGGTAGTCTTTTCTAAGTTCATTGTACCTCATTTAAAGCACTCTGACAAACAAAGGTGGTGAAGCATTTTACCATGACAAGATTCTTGGTGTTGAAACTTATTTCCATTATTAGGATAACTTGTCATTAATGCCAGTCCTTTTGTTCTTTCCTAACTATGCTTCTCAGAATAAATCTTTTACTGAGTACATTTTAACTTTACAGTTTGCACCTTTGCTTTTTGTTAATATTTCTCGGGTTTAAAGTGTAAATGCGAAGGTAAAAGCATATATCTGTTAACTTCGCATGTTATTTTTCAACTTCAACGTGCAACTGGCGAAAAAATGGATTTATCCGAAAAAATCCTGAGGCTAAAAAAGGAAAAGAAAGCCATTATTTTGGCTCATAATTACCAAAGGCCAGAAATCCAAGATATGGCTGACTACATCGGCGACAGCATTGAACTCAGCCGCAAAGCCGCGGAGGAAAAAGACGCTGAAATGATTGTTTTCTCAGCTGTAGATTTCATGGCTGAATCCGCCGCTATCCTGAATCCCGGCAAGAAGGTCCTTTTGCCATGCCTAGGCGCTCGTTGCCCCATGGCGCAGATGCTTACGGTTGACGAGATAAAACGCGCTAAAAAGCTGTATCCTAATGCTCCTGTGGTGCTGTACGTTAACACTTTGGCTGTTTGTAAAGCTCAATGCGACGTCTGCTGCACCAGTGCCAACGCGGTGGAAGTCATAAAGTCGCTCGACGCAGAAACTATACTTTTCGGCCCAGACAAAAACCTCGCCGAATACGTCTCCGAAAAAACAGGTAAAACGCTGATTCCGCTTCCAGAAAACGGTTTCTGCCCAACCCACCTGCTATTCCAACCTGAAGATGTCAAAGTCCTAAGAATGGAGCATCCACATGCAACAGTCATGGTTCACCCAGAATGTAGCTCTGAAATGCGCAAATGTGCAGATTACGTTGGCAGCACCTCAAAGATGTGCCGTTACGCCAAAGAATCCAGCGCCACGGACTTTATTGTAGGTACCGAAGAAGGCATCCTGCACCGCCTGCGTAACGAAAACCCTGAGAAGAACTTTTTCTTGGCTTATGAGGGCGCTATCTGCCCGAACATGAAGCTTACGACGCTTGAACGGCTCTACTCATCGCTGAAAGAAGAGAAGAACGTGGTTAAGGTTCCTGAGGCAGTGGCTAAGAAAGCGCGCGGGTCTTTGGAGCGCATGTTTGCGGTTTAGATTGTTACGATTGTTGTCTTGAGGATCTTTACTCCTCTTCTTGTGGTTAATTCGTCACTTAATTGGCGGATTTCTGAGGCTTTGCCCTTCACCGCGATGGCTTCTAGGCAGTCTGTTTCGCTGATGTGAATGTGCAGAGTTGAAGTGATTATTGATGAGTGTTCATGCTGGGTTTCGGTTAGGTCAGTTTCTAATCCTTTCGCATCATGATTGTAGACCATCAGAATTATCCCTGTTTGTTGGGTGTTTTCTTCTTTGATCCATTTACGCTCAGAAACATACAGTCTTACAATGTCTTGTAAGGCTTTGCTGCGGCTTTGGTAGCCCATTCGGGTTATTATTTCGTCGAATTCTTTGAGGAGTTCAGGCGGGAAAGTTGCGCCTATGCGTGTTACTTTAGACATAGTGGTCGCATATTGATTGTTGGTGCCCTACACCTAAAAGCCTTTATACATGGAGTAACACGAATTTGGTGGAAAGTGTTACTGAAGGAGAGGCTTTGACCAAACAATCTACCCCGCAAAATCTCACAGGCAACGAAAAGGCTAAAATAGCCATAATCTTCGCTGCCCTAATTGCCATCACCGCCTTTGGCTTCTCCGCAGCTTTTGTCATCGGAAAAATTGCCGTTGTCCTCGCCGGGCTGGGAATCGTGGCTTACGTTTTCGGTTTACGTCACGGTGTAGACGCTGACCACATAGCAGCTATCGACAACACGACAAGAAAGCTGATGCAGGAAGGTAAACGCCCATTTACCGTCGGCATGTGGTTTTCACTGGGGCACTCCACTGTTGTTGTGGCCCTCATCGTCGGGTTGGTCGTGGCGACGCGGGCTGTCGCAGCCAACATAGCTGCACTGCAAAGCACCGGCGCGGTAGTCGGCACGCTCGTTTCAGGAAGTTTTCTGTGGATAATCGGCTTCATCAACGCGGTCATCGTAATAGGCATCTACAAGATTTTCCAAACCCTAAAGCAGGGGAAGCTGAACCAGCAGGAACTCGACAATTTGTTGGAGAACCGAGGGTTCATGAACCGCTTTTTCCGCCCGCTCTTCAAAGTCATTAGTAAACCCTGGCAAATCTTTCCCGTCGGCGTGCTTTTCGGTTTAGGATTTGACACTGCAAGCGAGGTTGCCCTCATCGCCATCAGCGTAGGAATCGGAGTTTCCACAAGCATACCGCTCTACTATATACTGATTCTTCCATTGCTCTTCACTTGCGGTATGGTAACGGTCGACACGTCCGACGGCGTTGCAATGCGCCTCGCTTACGGGTGGGCTTTCCTAAACCCCATACGGAAAATTTACTACAACCTCACCGTCACAGTCATATCCGTGCTTGTCGCATGGGCAATCGGCACAGTGGAGCTTCTGCAGGTGCTTTCAAGCGAACTTAATCTTAACGGCGCTTTCTGGAGCTGGCTAAACGCTTTGAACTTCGAAATGATTGGGTTCGGGATAATCGGCATCTTCGTGTTCTCCTGGCTTCTATCCTTCGGGTACTGGCGATACAAGAAATACGATAAATTCGTCTCGCTTCCTCAGATACAATAATCATCTTGGCACTTGTAGTAGCAATGGATTTCGACTTTCGTTTTTGAAAACTTTGATTCAGGTAAACAAAAAATTGATTAATGGGAAGTGCTTTTGTCATAGCGTTAAGGTGAAAATTGAATGGCAAGCAATGTCGTGGTTAGAGACATTATGTCTAAAGATGTTAAAACCGTGCGCAACGATACCACTGTTAAAGAAGTTATTGCGTTGATGAACAAATACGACAAAGACGCAATCCTTGTTGAACAAAGTGGAAAGCCGACTGGAATCATCACTGTAAAAGACGTTTTGGTCAGAGCAGTTGAACATGGCGTACCTCTGAACACAATCATAGCAAGAATGGTTTACACAAACCCTCTAGTGACAATCGACGAAAACGCAACTGTTGAAGAAGCAGCGAACCTGATGAAAGAATGGCGAATCAAGCATTTACCGATCGTTGACAAAAATGGCGCACTCGTTGGCATGGTAAACGACAGGGACGTAATTTACGCGGTTCCCGCTTTGATGTCTACGATGGAAGAGTTCTGTCGAACAAAGTAAAGCGCGAACGGTAACCTTTTTTATCCTTCTAAAATTTTTAGAGAAGACAAAATTAGTAGCCAGTTCCTAAAAAAAATAACCCTAAGAAAACAACCATCAGAAAGAAGAAAAACTGTTTTCAAGATATTTCTTAATTGATAACTTCTCCATCAAAAACTCTAAAAATTAATAAAAGAATTGACGGGACTAAGCATTAGATTAGTTGGATTTTTTCAAAAAAATTGAGCGAGAAAGATAGCCTATGCTTTTTGCTGTTTGGCCCATTCTTCCTTGACGAGTTTGGTTATGTTGTCCAAGTTCGGCTGTGCAGTAAGGTCAGCGATGACGTTGTTTAGTTCGTTCCTGATTAGTAAGGCGAGTTCGCCGGGTCTGAGAGGTTCTGGACGCGTCGATTGATAAACCCGTAAGGCACGCATGCAAAACTTCACCATAACGCATTGCAGTTCATTCTGCAAATCCGAGAGTTCGTGTTTGCTGTTTTTCATTAGTTTGTCGAAACCTTTTGAATCCCATTTTCCTTCTTCTGCCATTTTCAATCAAATCCTAACGTTTCATGTAAATTGGGCATTATAGCCTTTTCTAATAAACGCGCTAGGGCCCTAAGAAATAGGGGTTTTTGGTTTCCCAAGCTTCTTGTTAAGGCATGCTTGGATGAATCCTGCGTATTCAGGTTCGGGTCTTCCAGGTCGGCTTTTGAATTCTCCATGGAATTGGGAGGCGAAAAAGAAGAATTTGTTGGGCAATTCTAGGGTTTCCATTCTTCTTCCGTCGCTGCTTTTGCCGGTGAAACATAACCCATTGTTTCTGAGGTTTTCTTGGAATTCAAGGTTGACTTCGAAGCGGTGTCTGTGGCGCTCATAAATTTCTTCCTGCCCGTACATGCTGTAGGCTAGGGTGCCTTTTTGAAGAACACATTTGTGGGCGCCTAAACGCATGGTTGCACCCTTAACTTCTATTCCTCGTTGCTCAGGCATCAAATCGATAACGGGAAAGGGAGTTTCAGGATTGATCTCTGTGCTGTTCGCATCTTTTAAGCCGCAAACGTTTCGTGAATACTCGATAACAGCTAGCTGGAAACCATAGCAAATCCCTAAGAATGGTATGTCGTTTTCTCGGGCGAACTGGACAGCTAAAATTTTGCCCTCAGTGCCCCGCGGTCCAAAGCCATATGGAACAAAGATTCCGTTAAAGTTGGCGAGGTCCTTCACGCATTGAGGATCACGCTCAAGTTTTTCAGCTTCAAGATAAGAGATGCAGACTTTGGTTTTGCAGGAACCGCCGCCGTGTCTAAGAGCCTCAGTCATGCTTACGTAACTGTCCGTTAACCCAGCGTATTTGCCGACTAACGCTATTTTCACTTCATGCTCGGGATTGATCAACCCTTCAACGTATTGCTGCCAAGCGCTGAAGTCTTTGCCTTCGCATTTGATAGCTAATCGTTGACAGATAAAGTCGCCCATTCCTTGCCCATCAAGAATAAGCGGCACTTGGTAGACAGATTCCGCGTTATAGGAGCAGAAAACGGCGCTTTCAGGAATTGTCCCAAACAGAGCTATTTTCCTCATTATTTCATCGTCAATCATTTTGGGGCTTCTGGCAACTATGGTGTCGGGTTGAATTCCAATGCGACGCAGTTCGTTGACGCTGTGCTGAAGAGGTTTTGTCTTCATTTCACCCGTGACATCAAGAATCGGCACCAGAGCTACATGCACGTAGAACGTGTTTTCGAAACCTTCTTCAAGCCGCATCTGGCGAATAGCTTCAAGAAACGGCAACCCTTCAATGTCGCCGACTGTGCCGCCTACTTCAGTGAGAACAATATCGGCGCATGCTGCTTTGCCAACGTTTCTGATGCGGCTTTTAATTTCGTTAGTTACATGCGGCACAATTTGGACACAGCGTCCTAAAAAGTCGCCTCGCCTCTCCTTCTCAATAACAGCCTTGTAAACCATACCGGTGGTTAAGTTGTTTTCTTGCTTGAGGCTTAAATCTAAGAAACGCTCGTACCAGCCGAGGTCGAGGTCGGTTTCGCCGCCGTCGTCGGTGACGTAGACTTCGCCGTGCATGTAAGGGTTCATTGTTCCCGCATCAACGTTAACGTAAGGGTCAATTTTCACAACTGTGCACTTTAGTCCCCTTGCCTGAAGCATTTTCCCAATGGAAGAAGTCAGTATGCCTTTGCCGACGGAACTTAACACGCCTCCCGTGACGAAAATGTACTTAACCATGATTTTCCCCGCAATAACCACACCTTTCATGCTGTCTTAATATAACTCTTTTGTGTGTGGAACTGGAAAAATGTGCAACCAAGCATGGCTTACTCTCAAAATGTTAGCAAGCAAATGGCGAGAAAGATTACTGTTTTTTGGATTGAGCATTGCCGCTTGCGCAACATGAAAATTGCAGGTTAAAACTGATAAGAATTCTGCGCGTTTGCAAATTAAGCAAAAAGTTTGCCTGCACTTTAGAAAAATTTTAATTCAGACCACGCGCAATATGAGTGGAGACTGAAATGCCTAAAGCCTTTGTGTTGATAAATGTTGAATCGGGCTCAGAAGAAGAAGTTCTTGAGCAAATAAGGAAAAGCGAAGGGGTAGAAGAAGCGTATTACTCGTACGGCGTCTACGACATCGTTGCCAAGATAAAAGCTGACACCATGGAGAAACTTAGAGAAGCAGTATCGCAGAAAATGAGAACCATTAGCAAAGTCAGATCCACATTAACCCTTATAATGATGGAAGAATAAGAAACATTTTGGCTCCAAGTTTTTTTCCTTAGATTAATGAACAATTTGTTACGTCCTGCACAATTATAATCACTAAAGCCCGTAAAGATCGACTCAAAAGTTTTCCTTCTCCTAATAAAGTTCACGCTGAATTTTTTTTGCATATTGCTTAAAAGTTTAACTAGTGAGAATAGAAGGAAGGCTTGAAAATTCAACATGGAAAACGCTGGAAGACCGCTGGGACAAAAGGTGATTCTTGTAGTTCTGATTTTGGGTCTCTTGGCGTTTGTTCTTTACTTCGTTTTATACATCAATCCGGCACAGGTCGCCGAGATTCTTTCAAAGACGAACTTATTTTACTACGCAGGCGCATTCGTAGCCTACTCAGTCTACACGATCTTTTCTTCGCTCGTATGGCGCAGCCTGCTAAGGAGCCTGTCCATGGAAATTAGCACTCGCAAAGCACTGCTCTTCACTTGGGTCGGCTTGTTTTTTGACGCAACGGTTCCGCAGCTCGGATGGTCTGGTGAAATTTCGAAAACTTACCTGCTAACCAAAGACTCAAGCCTTAGCGCCGGAAAAATTGGAGCTTCGGTTGTTATCCAGAAAATCTTTAACATGACAATAACCGTGGTAGCCATGTCGATTGGTTTAGGACTCATGCTTGTCGGCTATCCTTTGCCTTTTATCGTTGCTTTTCTGATTTCACTTGTTTTAGGGCTGTTAATCTTGACCCTAAGCATGGTTTACTACATAAGTATCAAGCCGTCAGCAACCAAAACCTTGCTAAACTGGGCAGTAAGCATGATTTTGTTCTTCAGAAAAACTTGGAATCCCGAAAGTTTCACGTCCAAGGCAGAGAGACTTTTAACCACTTTCCATGATGGCATGCAATATTTGAGGGGAAACTCAAAAGCGTTAGTTAAACCCATCATTTATTCAGTCACAAGTTTCATTTTTGAAATCTCAGTTACGTTCATAACTTTTGCAGCTTTAGGCTACCCCATACCCGTCGACAAGGTCCTTATAGTGTTCACTTTGACAGGCACTCTCCAGACGGTCGGCGTCACTTTCTTCGGTTTTCCTGAATTAATCATGAGCATCTCGTTTACTGCCCTCGGAATCCCGGCAGCGCTTAGCGTTTCAGTTACAATTCTGACAAGAGTTGTAAGTCTGTGGTTCCGCCTTATCGTGTCTTACGCTGCATTGCAGTGGGCAGGAATTAAAATTATCCTTAACAAGTGAACGGTTGTTTCGCCGCTCAAGTGCCTCCTTAGCTGTTTGCTAGGAAACTTTTTAATGCACCCTAAGATAATCAGTTATTGTAGGATAGATTGATATGCCAACAGCCTTTGTACTGATAAACACTGAAATCGGTTCAGAATCAGACGTTCTAAAAGAGTTAAAGAAAGTCGAAGGTGTAGAGGAAGCATCGGCCGTCTACGGAGTCTACGACATTGTCGCAAGGGTCAAAGCTGATACTATGGATAGGTTGAAAGAGTTGGTTACGTGGCGCATCCGCCGCTTAGACAAAGTACGGTCAACACTGACAATGATTGTCGTGGAAGAGAAATAATCATTTTTTAACTCCTTTTCTTTCATCATACAAAAAGCAAATTTTTTTTGTCACTTTGAGCATGCACACAAACTTAAAGCTAAAACATAAATTCTTTGATAAGTGATGAAAATGAAACCAAGATTTAAATGCCCTTGGTGCGGAAGCGGTTTCCGAGATGGAAAAGAGTTAGACACTCACGCAAGAGAACACTATGCAAAGTCAATTTAGCTTAATACTTTTGCCGATATACCGCTAACTTGTAACTGTGCCTGTACAGTCACATAATTTTAAATTTTTTGCAATTGATTTATCCCCTGTGCATCTGGAACCATTGAGTGAGAGAATGAAAATACGAAATATTAATAGCGCACCAGGGAACAGCCACCACTCGACAGCGAAGACTCTCATTTTTACAGATGCGCCAATTTTTTTGTTGGTTGCATTACAGAGATTTGGATACAAACTGATTTTTTTTCTCGTTCCCTTTGAACATTGATGAGCACCCAATCTCTGAAACCAACCATTTTAGAATCAAAGGAGTTTAAAAGAAATGCCAACAGCTTACGTACTCTTGAATACCGAAATTGGGGCTGAAAGCCAAGTTCTGAAAGCCCTGAAGAAAATTGAAGGCGTTAAAGAAGTGCATAACCTTTGGGGAGTGTACGACATGATCGCAAACATTAAGGCTGACAGCATGGAGAAACTGCAATACATAATAACTAAACGAATCAGTCAAATTGGGAAAATAAACTCGAAGTTAACTATGGTGATAACCGACAAGCCGCAACTGGCGTCAGAAGAACAAGTATTTTTTGAACACAACACAATGGAAAACGCTCTCGTCCACTAACGCCTTTCCCAATTTTTTTGGCTTAACAACCTTTTTTTAACCCTGCAGTTCATTCTCTAATTTAGCTTGGAGAATTGCAGCTTTGACTAAGCAACAGGTAATGCACATCGGGTTAGACGACACAGACTCTACTAAAGGAGGCTGCACTACCTACCTCGCGGCTTTGCTTGTCGAAAAACTCGCTAACTTCCAAGTTAAATTTATTGACTACCCACTTTTGGTTAGGCTTAACCCGAACGTGCCGTGGAAAACTAGAGGCAATGGCGCCCTGTGTCTAAGATTCAACCATCCCGCAGTTTGTGAACAAGAAATAAAAGATACTGCTTTGGCGCTGTGGGAAAAAAACTCTGCTATCAAAGAGAAGGGCACTGATCCCGGTATAGTGTTTTTTGACGAGCAAGAAATCCCTCTGGAACTTACATCCTTTTCGAAAAGGGCTGAAACGAGCATTGTTACCCTCAAGGAAGCTTTGTCGCTTATCAAAAAGTTTGGTGGGGAAGCATGCGGTTTTAACTCTTGCAGGGGCATTATCGGCGCCTTGGCAGCAATCGGCGAAGTCCTCAACTGTGACCACACCTATGAACTAATCGCCTACAGAACGCCTCAGAACTGGGGCTCAAAGCGGCAGATTGATGAGGCGTCAATTTTTGAAATGGACAGGAAACTTGAGCCCTACACTTTTAACAACGTGGACAAAGAGAAACAAAGAGTCATCATAACCCCGCGAGGCCCAGACCCAATCCTCTTCGGTATCAGAGGGGAAACATCACAGGTGGTGAAGAGAGCCTTCGCGATGGTTAAACCGCAGGAACCTGTAGAACGTTGGGTTATCTTTCGCTCAAACCAAGGGACAGATGCCCACCTGAAACATGTCTCAACGCTAAGCAACATCCGACCGTATAGCTCCGTAATTGCAAAAGGTGAGGTTTCCCAGAATCCGCGGATTGTTCCCTTGCGCCACGTTATCTTTTCAATTCGAGATGATTCGGCAGAGGTGGATTGCGCTGCTTATGAGCCGACAGGGGATCTTCGCAAAATCGCAAGAGAACTCATGGTCGGTGATAAGGTTGAGGTGTACGGGGCTGTGCACAAGGCAACGAAGAACAAGCCATTGACGATAAACCTTGAGAAGATAAACATTCTCAGGCTTGCATCCAAAACGCGGTCAGAGAATCCCCTTTGCCCAGACTGCGGCAAAAGGTTGAAATCGATGGGAAAAAACCAGGGCTTTGGCTGTGAAAAATGCGGCGGAAAATTTAGTGACTTGAGGAAAATGGATTTGGTTGTGCCAAGGACGCTTAAGGTTGGCTTGTACGTGACTTCGACGAGGTCACAGAGGCATCTTACCAAACCGCTTAGACGCTACGGACAGGAAAAACCCGACTATTCGGCAGAGCGGCTGATTAGTGAGTGGCACTTTCCGTGAAAACTTCTGTTCTAAAGCTTAGCGCTAAATTGCACATCAGCATTGAAACATGCTATAAACAATGAGGGTTAACTTGAATGAATAAAGTATCATACATTGTTATTACACTGGGAATTATGCTTGTTTGCTCAGTTGCCATAAACGTGTATTTCTACACGCAAAACCAATCAATCGCGGCGAGCACCGCCCAGGTGGCGTTCAACAAAGAGTTCGGAACGTCTTAATCGTCAGCCCCAACTACAATTTTTCTCCGCCTATAACGATGTATCAAGCGCTTAAAATTGCCTTGGAAAGCGACAGTTGGAACGCTACATCCCTTGAAAACATGACCGTGACAGTTTCACTCGACTACATGGAATTTCTAAACTCTTCAACAGGCAGTTGCAGTGAATTGATACATGAAGTCACCAACCCTGCACCCTATTATTCAGACATGCAAGTAAACAGCACAACGACTTACCGCTACATTTGGAGCGTAGAAGTCAATAGAGCTCAAGGTTTTACATATCCACCATTTGGATATTATCTGGTTGACGCGCAGACAGGCGAGTTAGTTCCCCATGAACCACTTTACTAGAGAACCAGCATATTCTTTCGCCAGCAACCTCAAGTTTGATTGAAATCCTTTAAATCGGTGAAACCCATAAAACCTCTCCGACAACAAAGAATCTTACATTAAAGCGAGGCAAGAGTCTATGGTTGAAAAAACGTTCCCAGCGAAAGCTTATGCACTTCCATTCTTCAAGCAGGAAGGGTTTGTTCGCAAACATTGTCCAAAATGCGGCGAGTGGTACTGGACCCAAAACCAAACGCAGGAAACCTGCGGGGAATCCACCTCGGATGAATGCGGATTTTACACATTCATCAACAACCCTGCTACTAAGAAAAGCTTCACGCTGCCCGAGATGAGGGAGGCGTTTCTCAGCTTTTTCGAGAAGAATGGTCACACACGCATTAAGCCTTACCCAGTTGTTGCCCGCTGGCGCAAAGACATTTACTTAACTCACGCAAGCATCATTGACTTTCAACCCTACGTAACAGAAGGCATCGCGCCTCCGCCAGCTAACCCCTTGGTTATTTCTCAGCCATCCATCAGGTTGACGGACATTTCCAATACAGGTCCAACGTTTGGAAGGCACTTAACCATCTTCGAGATGGGTGGAGCTCACGCTTTTAACTACCCAGACAAAGAAGTTTACTGGAAGGACGAAACCGTGCGGTTTCACCACCGCTTCGCAACCGAGGCACTGGGCATAAAATCCGAAGAAGTCATTTACAAGGAAGGCGTGTGGATCGGCGGAGGAAACGCTGGCCCAGACGTGGAATGCATCGTCCGCGGCTTGGAGGTAGGCACCTTGGTTTTCATGCAGTACAAAGTTGTTGGCGACGACTTCGTTGAACTGCCTATCCGAACGGTAGACACGGGGTACGGGATTGATCGTTTCGCATGGATAAGCCAAGGAGTGCCAAGTGCATTCCAAGCGATTTATGGCAAAATGCTCGACAAAATTTACAAAATGGCTGGCTTAACTAACGTTGACAACGACTTTTTGTCTCAAGTAGCGAAGTATTCGGGTTTAGTTAGCGTCGACAAAACCGCGAACAGGATGGTTACCCGCAGGCGCGTCGCTGAACTCTCAGGCATCGACCTGAAGAAATTGGAGGCGGTGCTCTTGCCCATAGAGAACGTTTGGGCAATAACCGATCATACTAAAACCCTAAGCTTCATACTAAGTGAGGGCGTTGTTCCATCAAATATACAAGAAGGCTACTTGGCACGGCTCTTGTTCCGCAGAGTCTACCGCTTACTGCGAACATTAAGCATGGATCCAGCTAAACTATACGAAATCGTCGAGATGCAGGTTGATTACTGGGGAAAAGATTTTCCCCACATAAAAGAGATGCAAAACGAAATCATCGAGATGCTCAAGGTAGAGGAGGAAAAGTTCAAAGATACCCTTCAACGCGGGGAAGGCATGGTCAAACGCATTGCCAGCGAGCTCAAAGCAAAAGGCAAAGTCAAAATTCCCGATGACACGCTAACTCAACTTTACGACTCGCATGGGCTTCCGCCTGAAATCGTGAAGCAAGCAGCTGAAAAAGAAGGAGTGCAGGTTGACGTTCCCGAGAACTTTTACGCCCTAATAGCCGAACGGCACATGGAGGCTTCTAAACCTGCAGAAGAGGAAGAAGCTCAAGCTGAAAAAACCTTACAAAAAAAGGCTGAACAACTACCAGCGACCGAGCCCCTTTACTACGCGGATACTTACATGCGCAAGTTCAATGCTAAAGTCCTCAAAATAATCAACGGCGTCCACATTATACTGGACCAAACATGCTTTTATCCAGAGGGCGGAGGCCAACCAGCGGACCACGGATGGATGAATGCAGGCAACACAAAATATGATGTGGTTGATACACGCAAAATCGGCAAAGTCATCGTGCATAAACTCAGTTCAGCCGCAGCATTCAAGGAAGGTAGCGTAGTCCATGGCGTTCTTGATTGGGAGAGGCGTTATGCATTAATGAAGGCGCACACGGTCACTCACCTCATTAACGGCGCTGCGAGAAGGGTACTCGGCGAACACGTCTGGCAATCAGGAACACAAAAAGGCTTGGAAACTTCACGTCTAGATATCACACATTACCGAAGACTAACTGAGGAAGAAATCCATAAAATCGAGCAATTGGCAAACCAGGCAATTGCCGCTGACATGAAAGTAACCACAACATGGTATCCACGCAACGAGGCAGAAGCACGGTATGGCTTCAGGCTCTATCAGGGAGGAGCGGTCCCAGGCAAAGACATCCGCGTAGTCAAAACTGGCAATTGGGATGTAGAAGCTTGCGCTGGAACCCACCTGCGAAGCACTCTGGAAGTTAGCTATGTAAAAATCGTATACACTGAACGCGTGCAGGACGGGGTTGAACGTTTAGGCTACGCAGTCGGGTTAGAGGCAGTCAAAGCCGTTCAAAAACAGGAAACCATGCTATGGAAGATTTCAGACGTGCTAACTGCTCCAGTTGAGAAGCTAGATAAGACGGCGGAAAAACTCATCAAAGAACTAAAGGAAACTAACGTTGAAAAACGTAAGCTAATCAAGGAACTGGCTGAGAAGGAAAGCACGATTGGGCAGGGACAGGCGGCTGACACAATGGTTGAGACCCACGGGGTTACCATTGTTAAACGTGACTTCGACGATGTTATCGATGTTAATCGCATGGTGCAAACTGCCACGGAAATGATAAAACGCAACCCAGCAACCGTAACCCTGTTATACGGTTCGGATGGCAAAAACTGCAGGCTCATGGTTATGGCTGGCGACGAAGCAGTGCAGAAAGGTGTCGATGCAGGCAATATAGTCAAAGGGGCGGCCCCGATTTTCGGCGGCGGAGGGGGCGGCAGACCGAACTTTGCTCAGGGTGGCGGAACAAAACCCGATAAGCTAGCAGAAGCAGTCAAAACGGCTGAAGAAATTGTCAAAAAACAAATCAGACCTTGAAACTAGCAGACCTTTTCCATAGTTGTTGTAGTGGAGGTACAATCACATCATTATTTATGATTCAAGGGGTATTAGATACAGAAAGGGATAAACTTAAAGGCAGGCGGATTTATTCCCCCTCTCTCTTCCCGAATTTTTGCGCTTGCCTTTGAGTTATCTTTTCTTCATTAATCCGCAATAATTTGTAATATTTTAATTATATAAAAATGTAATGTTACCTTGCCGGTCTGATGCTTTTTTTACTCTTGGTCTGACCTTGAGCAAGGAAAGTCAAACTGATTAAACCTTTTTGGCAGTTTTTTGGCCCAAGATTACTGCTTCATTGTTGCGGCCAAAAGTGTAAAACTAATTGATGTTTTCGAAGGCAGATTCAGGGTTGTAAAGGTTTTTATTGATAGAAAAATATTTTTGTTAGTGAGAAGATTGGCTTTGAACATAAGGAACGCGGCGAATCATGGTTGATGAGACAGAAGGTCAGTCTATTGAACGTTTAGAACAGCAATTAGATTGCGAGCGGAAGCGCGCAGAAGACTATTTGAGCAGGCTTAAGTATTTGCAAGCCGATCTTGAAAACCTCAAAAAACGATTCGAAAGGGAAACCGAACAGGTTAAGAATTACTGCAACGAACGCTTAATCATCAACCTACTTGACATCGTGGATGAATTAGAGTTAGCGGTCGAAAACGGTGAAATCTCAACCTCGCCTGATGCCCTGATTGAAGGGGTGGAGATGACTCTGAAAAAGCTCAGAAAGGTTCTTGAGCAAGAAGGAGTCTCTCCAATAGAGAACCCTGAAGGCAAAGTTTTCGACCCCTCTCGACATAACGCTGTAGCTGCTGAACAGCGTGACGATGTGACCGACGGCACAGTTCTGGAAGAAATAAGAAAAGGATACGTAATGAGGGGCAAGGTTCTACGTCCAAGCATCGTCAAAGTAGCAGTAAAACCGAAAAATGAAAGTAACCAAACGGAGGAAAAAAAGAGTGAGTAACCAAAAAACAAACGAAAAAGTATTAGGAATAGATTTGGGAACAACCAATTCAGCTGCCGCCATTTACGAAGGCGGACACGCCACTGTAATTCCAAGCGCGGAAGGCCCCACAATGGCTGGAAAAATGTTTCCCTCAGTCGTAGCCTTCACGAAAGACGGACAACTTTTGGTGGGTGAACCGGCAAAACGCCAAGCAGCCACCAACCCCGAAGGAACAGTTTTTGAAATAAAACGCAAAATGGGCACAGACTACAAAGTCAACATTTACGGAAAAGAGTATAGTCCACAGCAAATCTCAGCATTTATACTTCAAAAAATAAAGAAAGACGCAGAAACCTATCTCGGCGGGACCATGCGCAAAGCAGTCATCACTGTTCCAGCACACTTTAACGACAACCAACGCCAAGCCACAAAAGACGCGGGTGAAATCGCAGGTTTCCAAGTCATGCGAATAATCAACGAACCCACCGCTGCATGCCTCGCATACGGCATAGACAAGGTACAACAGGAAATGAAAATCCTTGTTTTCAGCTTCGGCGGAGGAACCCACGACGTAACCGTCATGGACTTCGGAAAGGGAGTCTTCCAGGTACTTAGCACAAGCGGCGACACTCAACTAGGAGGAACTGACGTTGACAAAGCAGTCATGGATTACATTTTAGGCGAGTTCAAACGCCAAACAGGCATAGATATCTCAAACGACAGAATGGCAATGCCTAGACTCAAGGATGCAGCTGAAAAAGCCAAAATTGAACTTTCGGCGCTTATGAGCACCGACATTGACCTGCCATTTTTAACAGCCGACGCTTCAGGACCAAAACACCTACACCTGACATTAACCCGTACGAAACTTGAATCCTTAGCACAGCCAATCGTGCAGAGAACCCAGCCGACCCTTCTGAAAGCTCTTGAGGACGCAAAACTAACCCCGCAAGGAATCGACAAAATCATCCTCATAGGTGGAATGACCCGTATGCCACTTGTTCAAAGGTTTGTTGAGCAAATCTTAGGCAAATCACCCGAACGGGGGCTTGACCCCATGGAATGTGTGGCAATAGGAGCAGGAATTCAAGCTGCAGTTATCACTGGAGAAGTCACCGACCTGCTTCTTCTTGACGTTACACCTTTGAGCCTTGGCGTTGAAACTATGGGCGGCGTATTCACTAAAGTAATGGATAAGAACACGACAATTCCCACTAAAAGGAGCCAAATCTTCACTACCGCCGCGGACTTCCAAACAGCAGTCACTATCCACGTGCTCCAAGGCGAACGAGCAATGGCAACAGACAACGTTTCATTGGGAATGTTTAACCTAGTAGATCTGCCGCCAGCGCCCAGGGGTGTCCCACAAATAGAAGTAACTTTCGACATTGACGCCAACGGCATATTGAATGTAACTGCCAAGGATTTAGGAACAGGAAAAGAATCAAAAATACGAATCACCGCGTCTACGAAGCTGTCAAAAGAGGAAAAGGAGCGTTTAATCAGAGATGCCGATCAATACGCGGAGCAAGACAAAAAGAAAAGAGAAGAAGCGGAATTACGCAATAGTGCTGACAGCCTAGTTTATACGGCGGAGCGAACAAAGACAGATCTCGCAGGGAAAATTTCTCAGGAAGAAATAGGCAAAATCGATGCAGCCGTCACTGAACTAAAGAACGCTCTTGCAAGCAATGACATGGCGCAGGTAAAAACAAAATCCGATTCACTCCAGAAGGTACTGCAGGAAGTCGGAACAAAGGTTTACCAGCAAGCTTCACAAGAATACGCTAAACAGCAACCGGAACAAGCTCAACCAGGACCGGGTCCACAGCCACCCCCGAGCGGACCTGAAGGCTCAGAACCCGAAGGCTCAGGCGAAGAGAAAGTGGTTGACTCAGAAGACTACAAAGTAAAATAGTCGAACTTTCCTTTTTTATCTTTTTTTGTCTTAGCTTTTATCTTGGGGCTAATTTTCTTAGACCGTTCTAACGCCTGGAAACGTTGTTCCTAGATATTAGTTTTGAATCGCTGCTTCGCTAATAAAGGCAATAATCAATGTGCAATTGGAAATGGCTTTTCTTAGTCTACATCTCGTGACTAACGGAGACAAACTTGCGGAGACAAAAGAAATTTTGAAAAGCCGAAAAAAGAAAGAAACAAAGGAAATGGTATAAATTGCAGTCAAGAGCTATACACAAAGTTAAGCAAAAATGTTAATTTAGTGGTAAACGGCTAATGGCTGAAAAAAGAGACTACTATGAGGTACTAGGCGTTAAGCGCGACGCGTCACAGGAAGAAATCAAAGACGCTTACCGAAAATTAGCCATGCAATTTCACCCAGACAGGAATAAGGAGCCAGGCGCGGAGGAAAGATTCAAAGAAATTAGCGAAGCCTACGCCGTGCTCAGCGACAACCAGAAAAGGCAGCAGTATGATACGCTTGGTCATTCAGGCTTTGACCAGCGTTACAGTTCGGAGGACATTTTCAGAGGAGCTGACTTCGACTCCATATTTCGAGATATGGGCTTCGGCGACATTTTCCGAACCTTCTTCGGCGGAGGATTCAGCGAGCAAACCAACAGAGGCAGAGACTTGGCTTTTGACATTGAAATAACCCTGGAGGAAGCTGCCCATGGAACAGAAAAGGAAGTGGAGATACCTAGAACAGAAAAATGCGACGTCTGTGGCGGCTCAGGCGCAAAACCTGGCACTCAAGCGAAGATTTGCCCAAGATGCGGCGGCTCTGGTCAAGTTCAAAACATGCAGAGAAGCCCCTTCGGCACGTTCGTACAGGTTGTAACTTGCCCCCAGTGCAAGGGAAAAGGCAGGATCATCGAAACACCATGCAGCAACTGCCACGGCTCAGGCCTTGTGAGGAAACGAAGAAAAATCAGCGTTCGCATCCCAGCAGGCATAGACGAAGGCTACCAGCTTAGGCTAAGAGGCGAAGGAGATATGGTAGCTAACGGCGGCGAAGCAGGCGATCTTTACGTTGTAGTCCACATTAAGCCCAATCAACAGTTCCTACGGGAAGGAGACGACTTGTGGTACGTCGCTATGGTCAACTTTCCCCAAGCCACCTTAGGAGCCGAAATAACCATTCCAACCCTTGATGGACCAACAACCATCAGGATTCATCCGGGAACGCAGCCAGGCGAGGTGTTGACGTTGAAGGGAAGGGGAATGCCGCGGTTCAGAGCCTACGGCAAAGGGGACCTGCTTGTGCGTATCGGGATTTCTGTGCCAGAGAAATTGACAAGCCAGCAGCGAGCGCTTATCGAGCAGTTAGCCAAAGAATTTGGTGCTGACGTTCAAAAAAGCCATAGATTTCCGTTTTAGCTTGAGCTGAATCGAATTAGACGGCTTTCTTAAACTTCCACTCGTCGCCGAAAATCGTGTCGCCGCAAAGTTTATGTTACGAAAATCATTATTACATAATTTTTGCGGAGCTATATGAAATGAAGTTTGAAACTAAAATACAAGACATTATCCCTCGGACCACGGACATAACCAGCTTCAGATTTCCCCGACCAGTCGACTTAAGCTATAAGCCGGGCCAATTCTTTTTTGTAGCCCTGAAACAAGAGGGCAAAGAACTGAACAAACATTTCAGTTTCAGCAGCAGCCCAACCGAGGCAGGTTTCATTGAATTCACTAAGAGGCTCACTGACCACGAATATTCGATGGCTCTTAAAGCTGCGAAAGTCGGTGATTGGGCAAGAATCGACGGACCTTACGGAGAATTCACCTTTGACGGTGAATACCCCAAAATTGCTTTGCTTGCAGGCGGCATAGGCGTAACCCCGTTTATAAGCATATGCAAAAATGCCACAGACAAACATTTGCCCTCCCAAATCACTCTTTTCCTCGGTTGCCGCACTGAAAACGATATCTCTTTCCTGCACGAGCTGGAGGGAATGCAGCAATCTAACAGGAACTTGAAGTTGCATTTTGTCGTTAACCAGCCTGGCCCCGATTGGAAAGGTGCAACAGGCATCATAACGGCGGATATGATTCAGAAAGAGCTGCCTGACTACAAAGACAACATCTTCTACTGCTGCGGACCGCCAGGAATGGTGACAGCAATGGGAAAACTAATCGACAGCATAGGACTACTAAAGACACAGCTTAAACTGGAATTCTTCACTGGCTACACATAAAACCGCATTTCGCTTTATTTCGTGGAGCACTAACCCCGTTCGAGTTTTTCTTTAGGTCATCTTTAGACCCATTTTTCTTGATAACAAAGGGTGGGTTAGCAAATTGGATTGATAACAAAGGGTGGGTTAGCAAATTGGAGTTTATGGGTAGAACCTGCGCGTTGTTCTCGGGAACGGGATGGCGTCGATGATGTTATCTAGGTCGAGCATCCATGTTAAGAGGCGTTCCAGCCCCATTCCGAAGCCCACATGCGGCACAGTGCCGTAGCGCCGTAAGTCAAGGTACCATTCGTAATCCTCAGGCTTTAACCCCTGCTCTTTCATACGTTGAATAAGAACATCTTTATCTTCTTCCCTTGCGCCACCAGTGCTGATTTCCCCTATCCGCGGCACCATCATGTCGACTGACATTGCTACGTCTGGGTGTTCACGGTACGTTTTGCAGTAAAACGCCTTAATAGCCGTCGGGTAGTCGTAAACGAAGAAGGGTTTGCCAAAGTCTTCAGCTAAAACCTTTTCATCCTCATAGCCCAAATCAGTTCCCCAACGCAATGCGGGATTCTTGACTTTTAGCCTGTCGATCGCTTCGGCGTATGTTATCCGTGGGAACGGCGTTTTCACCGCTTTGAGCTTTTCGATGTCGGCGCCGATTTCCTTGAATTGCTTTTGGCAATTGTCGCCGATTGTTCGGCAAACATGAGTCATTAAGCCTTCTTCAAATTTCATCAAGTCATTCATGTCGGCGAAAGGCCATTCTGCCTCCATGTGCCAATACTCTGTTAAATGCCTGATCGTCCGGCTTTTTTCCGCGCGAAATGATGGCGCTATGCAGTAAACATTTTCCAGCGAGTAGATGAGGATTTCAAGGTAAAGCTGGCTGCTCTGGGTCAAGTAAAGGTCTTGATCGAAATATTTTAAGCCGAAAAGAGTAGAGCCTCCTTCAACCGCAGCTGAAATAAACATAGGCGGAGAAACCTCCGTGTAACCTTGGTTTTTGAAGTATTCTCTCGTTGACTCCAACGTTTCAGCTCGAACCTTCAACATTAAATTCATTTTTCGGCTACGAAGCCAAAGGTGGCGCATGTCACGTATGAATTCTTCACTTTTATCTTTTGCAATTGGGAAAGTTTCGGCTAAGCCGATAACACCTATATCTTCTGCACCGATTTCGTAGCCGCCAGGGGCACGTTTGTCTTCCTTTGCAGTGCCTTCAAGTGTTAAGCTGGATTCGATCGTTAGCCGCTGCGCCTCGGGCCACGCAGAGCTGGCTTTTTTTACGGTGCACTGGATAAAGCCTGTTGAGTCGCGGATAAGCAGGAAAATGAGTTCTTTGCCTTCCCTTTTACGGTAAACCCATCCTCGCACAGCAACCTTCTGATCCTTAAATGAACCATCTAGTATGTCGCCGATTTTTGCGTAAGCCATCAGCATCAACCGTTTCCTTTAATACTTTATTTCAAACCTAAATGCCTATCGATGCAAGTCTTCCGTGTTTGCCCTAGATCAATCTCAATTTGAGACTTATCCTATTTGCTTTTTCAAAATGGTTTCGTTGATTTGCGCCCCGCAAATCTTAAATCGCCCTCGCAGAGACCTTACTTTAGATTGGGTAAATGCAAGAATCTGTGGATGGCAAGTACAAACTTAGAGCGCTTAGAATTGCAGCTGCCGCGATTTTCAGCGTCGTTGTAGTTGAAGTTTCTATAGGCTTTTTTGTAAACAGTTTGGCCATACTAAGCGACGGTTTACATGCATTGCTCGATGCTGTTTCAACCATAATGCTGTTTGTTGCAGTTCGCGCTTCGATTAAGCCTCCCGACGAAGAACACACTTATGGACATGAAAAGTTCGAAACTATAGGAGGACTTATCGGTGGAGTCACCTTAGTCGCTGTCGCGCTTCTCATATTCTATGAAGCGGCGATCCGGCTCATGATGGGAACTCAGATCTATCGGGGAGTCGAGTTTGCTGGTTTCATAGCAGTAGGCTATGCTATTTTCATTGCTTCACTAAGAGTTACTGTGTTCAGGAAAAGCCAACATATCGAGAGTCCGTCCATGCGTGTTGGTTTTTATGATGCAATTTCAGATTTAGGCTCAACTTTGCTGGCTTTGGTGGGTTTTAGCTTAGCTGCATTGGGTTTCTTTTACGGCGATGCAATTGCATCAATCTTTCTGGGGGCAATGCTTAGTTACTTGAGCGTTAAACTTGTAAGAACTAGTGTGATGGAACTCAGCGACACCGCATCAAAAGACCTCGTCCAAAAAACACGAAAAATCATTGTACAGCATGACGGTGTCGTAAAAGCCTTAAACCTGAAAGTTCGCAAAGTTAGTTCTAAGATTTTCATTGACGCATCCATTCAGGTTCCAAGCCACATGCCCTTGGAAGAAGCCCATACTCTGGCATCCAAGATTGAGGCTGACTTGAAGCAGGCTCTGGGCGATGTTGACGCTACAATTCATGTGGAACCTGCCGAAAAAGAAAGCAAACTCGATCAGCTGGTTGAAAAACTAGCAACGGTGGATGGTGTTAAACAGGTGCATGAAATCTCAACAGTTTACACTGGAGGCAAATTCTACATTACCTTGCACGCTTACGTTGATCCTGAACTCTCTGTCGAAGAAGCCCATAAAATAGCTGAAGTCATAGAGAGGAGGTTAAAGGGCGAAATAAGGCCGCTTGAAAACGTGACTGTTCATGTAGAGCCTTCGGGCATAGCTGTTCCAGCTACCCAAGTTGAAGAATCCAAACTTCAAAACGTGATTTACGAAATGGCTAAAGGTATCGCGGAGAACCTGCAAATAAAACGCATAGTAACTTATAACGCCGACGGTAAACGCTATATTAACATTGACTGCTGCTTCACTAAGCAAATTCAGATAAAAGAAGCCCACAGGATCGCGTCAGAGGTCGAAAAAGAAACCAAAGAGCGCTTCGCCGGTGCAGTTGTAACAGTTCATATGGAGCCAGAATGCGTAAACGAAGAACCCGGGAAGTACCAATCGAAATAAAAGAACGCGTTACAGCAACAGCGAAAGTTCTAGCTGGTTTTTTCTAAAAGCCAAAAAGGCTTTAATGGTGCTTGTGGCATAGTAAGGGCTGTAAATGTGAGTGTGCTTTGATGTTTTCCCGTTCCGCATCGGCTAAACTAAAGGCGATCCTTATAATTGATTTAATTATTATCAGCGGGGCTGCGGGAGCCTATTTTTATCTTCAAAATCGAGGCGTAATTGGAGTCGTTACTAAACCTGCAAAATTTGTCCTTACAAACCTAACTATTGACCCGCCTAACGCAACAGAGGGTGACGCGGTACAAATTGCGGTTAACGTAACAAACATCGGTGATTTGGAAGGCAACGATACCATAAATTTTGGAATAAACAACGCATTGAAAGATACACAGAACATAACTCTTTCAGGAGCAGCTACTCAAGTCGTCACTTACACGGACATTGAAACTACCTTCGGGAACTACACCGTTCAGGTTGGCGACTTAACTGGAATGTTTGTAATCAGCCCTGCGCCTCCGGGGTCAAGCAAAATAATCTTGTCTACCCTGAATTGTTTTCCATACGAGGCTTGGCCCAACCAGTCGGTTAACATAACGGCCACGGCCCAAAACCCAACTAACCAAGCTGACAAGCTTACAGTAAGAGTAACCGTTGACAATGCCTGGGTAAAAACCCAAGTTGTTGAGCTGAATGCAAGTTCAAGCAAGACGGTAGTTTTCACGGTTAACGCTACTTCTGTTTTGGGAGACCACACAGTTAAACTGAACACTTTAAGCGGACAATTCACAGTTGTACAAGCAGGTTACCACACGCTTGAAGTCAGCAGAAGCGGCGGCGGCTCTATACCCTTAGTCTTTACTTTAAATGGAGTCAGTCATAATACACCCTACATTGCACTTCTGCCCGACGGAGAATACACCGTGCAGGCAACGAATCCGGTGGTCCTCGCAACGGGCGTAGTGGGCTTCCAAAGTTGGCAAGACGGTAACCCTAACCCTACCAGAACCTTCGACTTAAATCAACAGACCTTCATGATAGCAACCTACACCATCATCAGTGGCTACGCATCCTGCCCTTCCCTTTTCATGTGGAACGGCACAGGCTACTCCTACGTCACTGACGTCTCGAACTCAGGGTGGCTTGGCTACATGGCTACCATCTTAAGCAGCGGCACCATTACTTACAGCGGCGGAACCCCTTGGGATTACGTGAAGCTAAACCCGAATCTGGTAGCCGTCAATAACGGGTATTACGACATGACTCTTGCCCAACAGTGGGATGAGCTATTCTACTTGGATACAGCATACATGTTGGTAGTTGACCACCCGATTGGAACGGATGTTTACACAACTATGAGCAATTACGTTAACCAAGGTTTCAACGGACAAATTTACACAGTTAACCAGAACGATGCCCAGACGCCGCTTAGCGCATCTTACGTTTGGGGACCAGCAGGAACCACCACGAAGGGCCAAAATGTTCTGACCCAAATTTCAAAGCTTGACGGAGTCTTCACTCCTGGCAACAACGGAGACACCAGCCCATCATACAACAACATCTACCTCAACCAGCTAACCTTGGACTTAGGCAACTTATCCAACACAAAAAACATCAAACTCCTAATAAATGGCATAGTAGACTGGGGCAGCTACCAAAACTACTACAGTTGGATAAACAAATTCACGGGCGCCGCATCAGCAGGGCTGCTTACCAACGGGACACAGATTTATCCAGGTCCGTATATGCAAGTTAAAGATGCAAACGGCAACTGGGTAACCGTGCCGCAGGACAAGCAGATTCCAATGCCTTCCGATTCCAACGCAAGAACATTTGTGGTAGACTTAACAGGCGACTTCCCCAAGGGAATAACTGACTACCAAGTTAAAATCTGTAACTTCTTCAACGTAACCTACGACTACATCGGAATAGACACGTCGACTCAGCAGAACATAACAGTTCAAAAGATCATGCCGACCGCCTCCCTCAGCGCATGGGGACCCACGCAGTCAACATCCTCTGGAAACTTCACCAGATACGGCGACGTAACAGCGCTGCTTCAAGCCGCCGACAACATGTACGTGATAGGAAGACAAGGCGACGAGGTTTCCCTACAATTTCCAGTAAGCGGCCTAACGAAACTCGCCACCGGCATGGAAAGAGACTTCTTCCTCTTCGTAGCATGCTGGTTCAAAGACCCGCCTGGACAATGGGGTTACGGATTCAACTTCACGGTAGACCCCCTCCCATACATCGGCATGAGCGGATACCCGTACACGGCGACGGCAAGCTACCCATACGACTCAGCGCATCTTGCATACATCAAAGAGTACAACACGCGGACGATCCCTCCGCCGTAGTAGCCCCGCATTACTGCTCATGGCGAAATCAGGAAACCTATGCAGCGAAAGAATGCAAGATTTAAATGGCTCACCCCGTATTTTCATTATTTAAAATTTCATCGAGACACCCCACATGTCATGTAAACCTGAAACCTTATCTGCACCTTGGAAAGTTGGCGCGTTTTTGATATGGCTCGTTGTGCATGTCTTTTTTTCAGGAATTGAGAAATAACAAACGTCTCATCATAGTAACTAAAATGGCGAGAAAACAATGGCTTGGGAGTACATAGGGGACACATTAAGGTTAATTGTGCTTGGCGGCCTCGGGGCAGCAGGGATACTCGCAGTTTTGATTTGGAAAAAGAATCTGGCAACAAAAGTAACGTTTCTCAGACTGGTGGCCCAAGCGGTGGCGTTTGCAGCCCTATTTTATGTCTTCTCACTCAAACTTCCTCTTCTCTACTTCTTCATATTCATTTTTGGCATAACACTTTTTTTGGGGCGCCTGTACTGCGGATGGCTTTGCCCCTTCGGTTTCATCATGGACCTAGAAGTCATGCTTAGAAAAGCGTTGGGCATACGTTACCGAATCATCCCTGAAAAGCTCAACAGGATCCTGCATGAATCAAGATATGTCATAATCGTCATTTTCCTTGCATTGCCAATTGTCCTGTGGATTTTGAATCCGCCTCAAAACTTCGCCTTCGCCGACGCGATGGCGCGAATTCTAGCTGGACCCTTCCGACCATACACTGTTCTGATAGACCCAATGATTCCCGTCATTGTTCCATGGACGGCAAGCGCAGTAAACCTTGCCCACATCAACTTCACCTACCCCTACGTTCAAGACATCATATTTTGGGCAGGCCAAAACATAGGTCAAGCAATCGCCCTTGCTTTCATCGGTTTGACTTTGGCAAGCTCTTTTATTTTTAGGCGTTTCTGGTGCCGTTTCTGCCCTACAGGCGCCTCCTTGGCAGTAGTCAATAGGTTTAAGGGTTTCAAATGGGCACCTTTACTGCATATTGAAAAAGACGAGGAAAAATGCACAAAATGCGGCGTCTGCAAAAGGGTTTGTCAAGTTCAAGTGACCGAAGTGTACGAGCAGAAGGGCGGCAAAATCGACACTTCAATGTGCATGCTTTGCTTGCGATGCGCCGAAATGTGTCCTTATGCAGAAACCTTGAAGGTAAAGTTCGGAAACAAAACACTATTCAAATCAAGAAACTGGCTTGAACCACCCACGGTTGAGTGAGAATCAATGAAAAACGATAAGGTAGAAAAGAAATACACGCCTGAAATTCCAGCGAAAGAAATCGAGGAACTTAGGAACACCATCAAAACTTCTTCTGAAAAAATAATTTCTGAAAACATTGAGAGGATGAAAAAAGCTGATCCTAACAGACCCCAAGCCATGAATTACTTTGATGAAATCTCAAACCTGTTCGGCAAACGACAACAGGAGCTTTCAGCTGAAAAGGGAAAAGGCAAGAAAATCATTGGTTACATGTGCCTCTTTGCACCAACCGAACTAATTTTGGCAGCAGACGCCATTCCCGTACGAGTCAACTCAGGCTGGTACGACACCTCCAAAATCGGCGACAGAGTAGTACCAGTGGAGGTTTGCCCAGTTATCCGTTCAACCATAGGTGCAAAAATGATTGGACTCTCACCCTTTCTCGAGCTAAGCGACGCCTTAATCAGTGTCTTAACCTGCGACGCCATGACAAAACTCGGCGAAATATTAAGCGACTACAAACCCATCTGGGAAATGAACATCCCCAGAGTCAAAGATGCCGCGCATTCCCTTAGATTCTGGGATGACGAAATAATCAACATGAAAAAACAGCTTGAAAAATTCACAGGCAACAAAATCACCCGAAAAAAACTAAAAGAAGCTATCGAACAATCGCAGAAAGCTACCCGGGTTTTCCGCCGCTTGCAGGACCTGCGAAAAGGCAACCCCGTCATTATGGGCAGAGACGCCATGCTTGTAAACCAAGCTTACCTGTGGGATGACAAAGAGCGATGGACCCAGAAAGCCACTGCACTGTGTGATGAGCTTGAGAAGCGCGCCCAGAGGAAAGACTGGGTTTGCCCGCCTGACACACCACGGGTTCTGGTAACGGGCACGCCGATGTTTTGGCCTGACAGCTGGAAGGTTCCAAACCTGGTTGAGGAAGCAAACCCGAGGGGAATCATCGTCGCCGACGAGCTTTGCTCAGGCGAAAGAATCCTCAACGACCCCGTCGGCGTAGATGAATGGACCATGGATGACATGCTTAATGCCATTGGAGAACGTTACCTCATGGCGTCCACTTGTCCTTGCTTTACTTCCAGCGACGGAAACGAAGACAGGATCAACTGGCTTTTGAACAAGGTCAAGGAATCCAACGTTCAGGGCGTCATTTACTATGTGACCCGCGGCTGCATGCTCTACGCGATGGAGTACACCCGAATCAAGAAGGCTCTTGACAAAATAAACGTCCCCATGTACTACCTTGACACCGAATACACAAGGGAAGATGTGGGTCAAATGAAAACGCGTGTTGAAGCATTCCTCGAAATGTTAGCCGCACGAGTAGAAATGTAGGGGCAACCTGATGATAACCCTTGGAATGGACCTTGGCACTCAAAGAGTGAAAGCAGTAATCCTCAAAGACAACAACGTCGTTTCAAGGGGACAAGCTTTCTCAGGCTTCGACGCTACAAAAGCAGCGGAAGAAGCGGTTGCCGAAGCATTAAAAAACGCGAACCTCAAACAAACTGACATTGTTTATTCAGTAGTCACGGGTTCATCTATGGAAAATGCTCCTCATGCAGACAGCACCATAAGCATGATGGGCGCTGATGCCAAAGCAGGAGTCCACCTTTTCCCTAAAGCCCGGACGATAATTGATGTTGGCGCTGAGGAAGCAAGAGCAATCAAGTGCGACGAGAAAGCTGTGATGATTGATTTTGTGATTAACGAACGCTGCGCTGCTGGTGCAGGAACATTCATTGAGGCTATGGCAAGAGCCTTAGAAGTCAAACTAGAGGACATGGGTCCCCTTGCCCTTAAGGCCGAACGTGCAAGCCCCATAAACGCCTCCTGCGTCATATTCGGCGAATCAGACGTCGTCTCACTAATCCACCGCCAAGAATCCAAACCTGAAATCGCCCGTGCAGTTTTCGACGCAATGGCTGACCGAATCTCATCTATGGTTCACAGAATAGGCGTAAACCCCGACGTAGTTCTAATCGGCGGCGTAGCCAAAGATGTCGGTTTTATTGCATCACTAAAAAGAAAACTTGGAGTTGATGTTCTCATCCCCGATTTTCCAGATTATGCAGGCGCTTTAGGCGCTGCTCTAACCGCGGCAAATCGAGCTCAGGAGGCACACAAATGAAGGAACCAAGCAACGTCAAAGATGAACTTGAGTTTTGGCGTTGGCGAGAATACAACCGCGTTGTTGAAGGCAAGAAGTGGACAAGCAAAGACATCATTACGGCTGGCGTCGACGTCGGCTCCGTCGGGTCCAAAGCGGCCATAATGGTTAATGGTGAAGCTTACTCTTGGGGGATAACGCGAACGGGCGCCAACAGCCCCGAGAGCGCAACCAAAGTCTTAGGCTTAGCGCTTCTGGGAACTGGCTTGAAAACCAGCGACCTCAAATACATCGTTGGAACGGGGTACGGACGAGTTAACGTTCCCATGGCGAACAAAGCAATAACAGAAATTGCTTGCCACGCGAAAGGAGCAAACTACATCTGGGGACCTATTGTACGAACCGTGCTTGACGTAGGCGGACAAGACATCAAAGCCATCCGCAGCGACGAAACAGGCCGAGTGGTCTCCTTCCTAATGAATGACAAATGCGCCGCTGGGACAGGCCGAGGCATGGAAGTCTTCGCAGATTTAATGAAGATTCCCATTGAAGAAATCGGAGCCATATCGCTTAAAGTGGACGAGGAACCGCCGCCGGTAAGCTGCACTTGCGTGGCCTTCGCAAAAACCGAAGCAATCGGACTGCTACGCAAAGGCTGGTCGAAAGAAAAGGTGTTAGCTGCCTACACGCGGGCTATGGCGGTACGGATGGCTAATCTGATAACCAGAGTAGGCTTGGAAAAAGAACTCGTCATCACGGGGGGGCAATCCAAAAACATCGGAATCGTCAGCCGAATAGAAGTTGTCCTTGGCGTAAAGTGTTTGCCTATGCCTAACTGGCGAGAAAAAGGCTTAGACCCAATGGTCGCAGGAGCCTTCGGCGCGGCACTCTTTGGAAAAGCGCTTTACGAGAAGGCACAGAAAACTTAGAAGGAGGCGAACAGCTGTTATCACGCATTATGGCTACAGTGATGGGTCAGGCGAATACTACATAACCATCGACACTGACAAATGCACAGGCTGTGGTAAATGCGTCAAAACGTGTCCTCAATCAGCGCTTCAACTGGAAACAATTTTCATAGACCTTGAAGACAAGACCGTGGCATCAGTGACGGAGGAACACCGCAAGAAAATAAAGTACACTTGCGCCCCATGCAAACCCGAAATCAACAACGCCCCTTGCAAGCTGGCATGCGAAAACAAAGCTATTAGCTGCACATGGAGTACGAAGTAAAAATAATTCAAAATGCTATTCATCTTTGGTGCATATTCCTTTTTAACTTCTGACACAGGTCGATTATCAAAGAAGAAGGCAAAGAGGCGAAAAGATGATGGCGACTCCTACAAAGAGAAGCAACTTAACCACCGCTGCATTTGCGTTATCTCTGGTCGCAGCTATACTAGTGCTAATCCAAGGTTTAGCTAGACTTGGTCAAGGCAGAACCTTAGCGCGCACAGGAGTAACCGATAACATTACCGGCAAAATCCTTGCAGGTGCAGGTCTCTACAATCTCGGCGCAATTGCATTATTGTTTGGTGCCCTAATTTTGGTGGGCGCTATCCTTATGTACAAAACATCAATGACACTGCCAGCAGCGTTAGTCGTACTGCTATTCTCAATACTTAGTATCGTAGCGGGAGGACTAGGCGCATTAGGATTTATTATCGGAATAATCGGCAGCATTCTGGCACTGGCGAACAAATAACTTGGCTTCCTAATAATTCCAATTTCTTTTGACCTATTTGTTTCCTTGTAATCAATTATCCCTGAAGATGAACTTTCCCGCAAAGAATGTATTGGTTCTATTTCAACGTCTTTATTTTGGATACATACGACCCTTTCATAAGATAGTTAAATGCTGTTCACTAATCTGTGCTGTATAATCTTGGAGGAAAATGTATGAAATCTATTGGGGAAAAAGACAGAAAGGAACTAGAAGCCAAACTGGCAAGTGCGTTTCAAGAAAATATCGAACAATTGTCGACAGAATTGCGTGAAATATTGCTAGACGACATGGTCACAGCATTCGAAAATAGATTAAATGTGTTAAACAGTGCGAACATAAAAGCCCAGAATTAACACCCAACAATGGACTCTAATACTGATTATTAATACATAAATGATTTATATACAAAGCGCTGACTAACTAAAAAAAGAGGAGTTTAAAGTGCGTCGATCTAAACTGGAAATGTATGTGGACATCCTTTCGGTTCTGGCTCACAGGGGACCGCTGAAACTGACTCATGTAATGTATAAGGCAAATGTCAACTGCAGCGTCCTCAAAGAATACCTTGATTTTCTCTTAAAGCAAGGCCTTGTTGAAGAACGCACCGTGGGTAAACGTCGGCTTGTTTACGCGGTTACGCAACGGGGCATAACAGTTTTGAAATACTTCAAGGAACTCAAGCAAGTTCTGCCTATAGTAGAGGAAGCCAGAAACCAGGCGCCAATTCCCTACTAAACCCCCAATTATTAATTTAAAGTAATTTTTGTTAAACCTTTAATTCGCATTCGATTGTTTTATTGTTTTTAATTGATGGCTTGTTTAGATTCGCCGTTTTATGGTAGTGATTTTATTTGTTTCAAATATGTACTGCTATTTCGTAATACTTAATAAACAGTTAAGGGAACTGTAGATGTGCAAAACAAGAGGGAGGGTCTTGGTATTAAGGATCAAATAACAACCAAAGGGCCGATAGCGATTCTTGAGAAAATCGAGGAAAGCCTCGAAAGGCTAAATGAGAAAATGGAAGTAATCATTGAGATTCAGAAAAATAGTGGCGACATTCAGAAGACATCCGCTATGTTGCCTGATGCATCTTTAGACGTTATGACTCTTCTTTCGATGCCAGATCATCTTCGCAAGACAGCCATGTCGATTTGCAGGTGCGGAAAAGCCACTGCAGAGGAGATTGCTGGGTCGACGAGACGTGCGAGGGCGGTTGAGAGTGCATATCTTAATCAGCTTGTCATAATGGGTTATCTTAAGAAAGAGCGGAAAGGCAGGAAAGCATACTTTTTCGTTGATTCTGAAACAAGGACTTGAGTAAAATGAGCAAAATTATTGCGATTCATTCCTATAAAGGCGGAACTGGAAAAACACTTTTGTCAGTGAATCTAGCAGCAACGCTTGCCAAGGCCGGCAAGAAAGTTTGCGTTTTTGACCTGGACTTCCGTGCACCGAGCCTTTTTGCGATTTTGAAAGCTCAAGGGGTGGAGCACTGGTTTAATGATTACCTAAACAACACTGCTGACATAGGCAATGTGCTTTTGGATTTAAGCGGCAGGCTTTCTGGGAAGGGCAAGTTCTACGCTTCCCTTGCTAACCCTGCGACCGAAGCGATCAGAGACATGTCGTCCAAGGATAGAAAATGGGAAATGCGTGCATTAGGAAGATTGCTTGCACTTAAAGAAACATTGCTCGCCAGTCAAAAGTTTGATTACTTAATCTTTGACACAAGCCCAGGACTGCAGTACTCGTCAATAAACGCTATCGTCGCCGCCGACTACGTGATTGTAGCAACCACAGGTGACCGCTCAGACGTAGACGGAACCAAACGCATGCTTATCGAGCTGTACAACCTCTTTGAAAAGAAGACAGGTTTGGTACTCAACAAAGTGCTTGACGCATCTGCCACAGCGAAGAAAGCTGAAATGAGCGCCAAAGTGAAAGATGCCTATCAGGTGCCTCTGCTGGGACTAGTGCCTTGTTTCTGCGAGGTACTCAGAGCGGAAGGCAACTTCATCTTCGCCGAGGACAAACCCGACCATCCTTTCACCAAGATACTTGCGGAGATGGCGAGGAAGATCGAAAACGACCAGATTGAATGATTTCAACCTTCAGTCGCCTTGTCCCTTTTCTAACCCCAGAAATTTAATAAAAGTATCTTTTTGAACATACAACGGACGTTTTGCAAGTGCTTAACCGCTCAGAATGCTACTCATCCGGCAATTTCACTGCTCTTTTGTGTACATCCCGACATCTTGGAATCGGCACTTTTTAAACACGCCTATGCATAGACTTTCAATTCACCAGGTTTTGCTCTAGATCCATAGATCAAAAGGGACCCTTTGTTTTGATTCAACTTTAACCCATATTTCCTTACGAGGGTCTCTACATCTACTAGGTTTCTTCCATCAAGAGCCACATTTATTCTAAGCTCGAAATTTTTTCCGGAAAACGTATTCGGCGACAACGAAACACCGCTCACGAAAGCATCGGGTATACACTCACAAATCTCTCTCAAAAGTTCGATTGCCTCGCGCCTCTGCATGACGCTACCACGCAAATCACGTTGTATAGCTGCTTCAGCTTAAGACAATTACTGTCAAGCACAAGTAAAAAGCCGCATGCAGAAGCCTCTGAACCAACATATTCTTAGACAAAACAGCATGGCAAGCTCGGTTTGAAAAAGAGTCAACATGTTTTCGGGGCAAAGTTAATTGAAAAATTAAAATTAGGCAGATTTCGTGGGTCCTATTCTACAAAAAAACGTCTGAACACGCAGGCATTTTCAATAGGCGTAGGAAACGGAGACTTGACTTTTTAAGCGCCAAGATTGGTTTCCTGCCCATTGAGTCCGTATGTTTTTTAACTTGCTTAGTAATTTAGGGATGGAGAAATCATTTGTTGGATAGATCTGCAGTTATTTTAGCCATTGATTCTCAGGGGATGTTCAGCGAAGACAAGGCGCTTTTGAAACTTGACAATAAGCCCCTGCTAAATCATGTAGTTGATGCTGTTAAGGGCCTTGTCGGTGAAGTGTTAGTGGTTACTGGTTCAAAGGAGCAAGCAGACTCTTACGCTAAGATTGTTTCGTCGACTAACGTTCAATTTGCCATCAGCGCCTTTGAGACGCAAGGGTCTTTAGCTGCCGCCTTAACGGGCTTTGAGGCTGCGAAAAGTAATTATTCGTTGCTGTTGCCTTTTGACGCGCCTTTTGTTTCCAAAGAAGTTGTGTCCTTGCTTTTTGACTTGTCTGCAGGTAAATCAGCGGTTATTCCAAGGTGGCCAAGCAATGATTGTGAGCCGTTGCAAGCGGTTTATCATACTGGGCAAGCATCGGAAGCTGCAAGGAAGGCGTTGGCGGCTGGCGAAGTTGACGTTGAAGCAATAATAGCTTGCTTGCGTGGGGTACGTTACGTTTCAACGCTGGTCATCGAGCAGCTGGACCCTGATTTCCGAAGTTTCTTCAGGGTGAACACGCCGCTCGATTTGAAGAAAGCAGCCCTAATGAAAAAGCCCAAAAAACACGCCTAGATTGTTGTGGACCCATGGTGAGAATACACCTTGAAGCTGTTTGGCATGAGGGTGCCTACACTTTTTCAGAGGCGTTCTGTCCGGTTTGCCTCGGATTCTTTCATGTACCGTTTGACAGCGTCTATTTTGTCATTCATGCTTCTCGGTTTGTCTCTTCGGTCATCAATCTTGAGGATTGATGAAACTCTTTTTGCGCCCATGCCGGCGACAGCTTCGTGAGCTTTGCGGACTGCTTCAAATATTGTGTCTAGGTCGTTTGCAGCGAGAATTGTGCCCATAGATGTCACTTCAAAATCCAGTCCTTCTACATTACGGAACGCCAAAATAGCCGCTGCCACATAACGGCCAACACTTGTTTCACCCGAGCCTACGGGCACGATACTGAATTCAGCCATGACAAGGTAGTTCTTGACCAAACTGGGCACGCTCAAGCTTCAACTATTTTTAGCTTGCCATATTAAGTTTCTTAACCGAGACCCTGAGTTGAAGCTGGGCCTTGCATATTTTTGGGTTTTAGGTCTTGACTCCTTTTTGTTTTTGGTTTGCGTTTCAAAGTCAGAAGCGCAGTCACCAAAATACAGAAAATAAGCAAGAACGCCAACGCAAGCGCCGTGTACGTTAATCCGATTTTGCTGGGAAGAACCTCGTAGATGCCGACTAACCCGAATACGATAAATATTGTTGCTGATATCCACTTGATGGTTTTTTCTGGAATATGTTTGCCTAAGACGACGCCGACGACTATTCCAGCTCCGTCTGCGACCAGCATGCCCAGCACTGCTCCAATCAGGACGGCAAGGGCGCTTTGGTATTCAGCGGCTAAACTGATTGTGGTAAGCTGGGTTTTGTCTCCGAATTCCGCGATGAAGAAGGCTGCTGCGACCGTTCCGACGACTCCGAAGCGGGACGGCTTGGGGTTTTCCTCTTTGGCCTTTTCAGGTTTCAGAGTCCAAAGCCCGAAGCCGATGAAGGACAGCGATGCCGCTAACGAAATCACTTCCATTGGCAAGACTGTGGTGATGAGTTGTCCGACGGCCACCATGATTGCAAAATTCGCCATTGTCGCCAAAAAGATTGCGAAGAGAACCTTGTAAGGGTTATATTTAGCGGCGAAGGACATGGCTATGAACTGGGTTTTGTCGCCCATTTCAGCTACAACGATGAGTGCGAAGGAAGCGGTAAAGGCTGCAACGCTAAACGCCAACAACGTGTTTCATCATTTACCATGTTTTGATGGGTTTATTTTTCTTCGCCTATTTATTTGCTTTCCACCCCAAGAGCAGACTACAATGGAGGTTTAGCGATGTTTTGGCTGTTGAGTGTCTTCATCCACTTTTTAAACTCGTCCGACGGCGGAAAATCTTGGTAAAGCTGCTTGCGCTTGGACTCTAAGAACACGTTTTCTTCCCCCGCGTACTCTGCCGCCGTCATAACGCTGTGCCCCGCCGCCGAAGCCTGCTCGAAAACCCCCTTTAACCTGCTCATCCATGCCTCATCCCTCAAAGCGTGATGCTCAACAATCGTCACAGGCACCGTGGCGACTATGCTACCGAGATTCCTAAGAGCCATCTCCAACTGCGACGTCTCAACTTTGGAGCCTTCTAAGTAAAGCGGCGGTCCACCAAGCATTATCACCGTTGGCTCAGCATTCAAAATCGCATCAAGTGTGATCCGAGTCATTGGTCCCTGCACATCAGGCGCAAACATGAACCGTTCATCCGCAAACTCGACAACCGCCATGACAACCCAGCCCAGCCCCGAATTTTGTGAGCCATGGGCAACAGGTTCAGAAAAACGCAGCAGCGTTTTCCCATAACTGAAAACTTTACCGTCAACGGCCACCAATGCCTTGGCGTGTCTACCGCCTGTGAGCTGGAACATCCAAGCCCGATGCCTCTGGCTGGGGTTAATTTGATCCCTCGGGTTCTTGGCAAGCACGGTTTTGCCTTGGTAGATTTGCTGGGCTGTCTCGTTTGCTTCTGTCCAATTAACCACCCAGTCCTCGAAAGATGGCGTGTGATGGTCGAAGTGGTAGTGGCTAATAGTCACTATCTCAGTCCTGCCAGCTGCCTCAGCAATTTTTGCGCGCATTTTGCCGATTTTTCGAAACTCAGATGGGTGCGGCGGCAAACCAAAACGCCAAGGACAAAGCGATACCCCAGCGTCAAAAAGCACCGAGACGTCAGGCGTCTCCACAAGCGTACACATTGACCGAACCCCAAAGCTTTCTGCCGCCAACGGAGTAACCCTGATGCTGCTCAACGGGCTGCTCACTTTCAGTTGCGTCATACAATGTCACGCCGAGAAATCTTGCTAGTTGGCTATGCGCGCGAAGTAAAATGGATTGCGTTCTTTGGCATTTGCGCGCTACTCTTGCAAGTTAAGTTGCAGATCATAAAGAGGCTGCCTTGATTTTTTCAGCTAGTTCCTTGATGGGAACGATGCTTTGTTCTCTTTTCGCTAAATTCCTAAGCATCACGGCGCCTTCTTTCAGTTCCCTTTCGCCGACAATGACGGCGTAGTCCACTTTGCGTCTGTCAGCGTCCTCCAGCGCCTTCGCCATCTTGCGACCCATAACCTCGAACTCCGCCGCAATCCCTGACTGTCTAAGCAACTGGGCAATTTTCAGAGCTTCAACCTTAATCGAGTCGTTGACGGCGAGCACAAGAATCCGTTTTTCACGTTCCGCTGCCGCCGCAAGATTTTGTGATTGAAGAGCAAGCGCGATGCGGTCAATTCCGTGTGCGCAACCGACTGCCGGTGTTGGTTCGCCGCCGAATATTTCAATAAGCCTGTCGTATCTGCCGCCGCCGCCCAACGCAATATCCAACTCGGGAATATAAATTTCGAAAATCATCCCCGTGTAATATTCCAAGCCCCGTGCGAAAGCGGGATCAACAACCTGGATTGGGCAACCGCCTTCAACTACCAGTTTGAGGATGTCGCCGAGATTTTCCGCGGCAGACTTCGCCTTCTCGTAATTGGCAACGTAAGTCTTGATTTTCTGAACTGTTTCATAGCAGTCGTCCTTTTTCAGCTGCAGTAGTCCCTCAAGCATGTTGCGGCATTTTTCAGTAGGTGCCAGGTTGAAAGCTTCCTCATACTCTTTTTTGTCCATCCGCTGCAGAATAGCATTCTGGGTTTTTTCATCAACACCTTCTTGACTGAGAATTCCACGCACAACACCTATATGCCCAATCTTGAATGCGTAACCGCGCAAACCCAAAGACTTCAGGAAACAGTCCGTTAGCAGGACGATTTCGGCGTCGGCTTCGGGTCGGCTGGAACCCATTAGCTCGAAGTTTGACTGCCAAAATTCCCTGTACCGTCCTCGCTGAGGTTCGTCGTAGCGGTAGACGCTGCCTGTGGAAAAAAGCCGAAGAGGCTTGGGCTCGTTCTTGAGGGCTGTCGTGGCTAACCGTGCGATTGAAGCAGTAAATTCTGGGCGTAGCGCCACTTGGCGCTCACCAAGATCCTTGAAGATGAACATGCGTTGCCGAATTTCCTCCCCTGACTTGGCGCTCAAAAGCTCAAAGGATTCAACAACGGGGGTGATGACCTCTCTGTAACCGTAAAGTAGGGCTGTCTTCCTGGCTTTGCTAATGATGCCTGTGAGTGCTTGGGCTTCTTCACCGAGCAAATCGCGCATTCCGCGAACAGTCTGAAAGGACGGCATATTATTTTCCCTGCTGCTTAAAAGGATGCAATTGTTCTTTTAAACTCTAGCTTAAGGCTTGAATGCTTACAGTTCAACCAAAAGAAACAAAGCGAGTAATGTTCTGTGTCTATGAAACTCAAAAATTGCCTTCTGATTATTTCAATCCCAAAGGTTTGTGTGCCTCTACTTCTATGCGCATCATTCCAACGTGAACCGTCCCGTCTGCATCGGCAGGGTGCCCCGTTAGGTAGCAATTTACGACCAGTTCCACGAATTTTGTTCTCAGTTCAACTGGAAGTTTGTCTGTGAAGGGCAACCATGTTGTGCGTACCCACCCCGCTAACCCTTCTGCGTCGTTGTGTTTCATGTCTTTAGGAAAGAGTTCAACTCGTTCAGCTACTAAACCAGCTTCTTGCAGAAAATCTTTGTACTCGTCTACGTCGTAGAAACCGTAGGGAAACGCCATTTTACTGAAGAAGCCCTTCCACGGCTCCACATCTGCCAGCTCGTTTACGATAATTAATACGTCTTTGGCGTTGCCTTTGCCAGCCATCTGAAACAGCAGCCTGCCGCCAGGCTTAAGGCTTCTTTCAACACCACGGAGAACGGCTTCTTGGTCAACGATCCAGTGCAGCGCGGCATTGGAGAAAACCACGTCAAATTCCAACTTGAAGGTCAGTTTCTTCGCATCCATCACTTGAAAAGTCAGGTTCGGGTGATCCTTCTGCGAGAAAGAGCTTTGCGCCAGGTTTATCATTTTTTCTGAGCTGTCAACGCCTACTGCCTTGCCGTCTGGTAGGCATCGTGCGAGTTCTGCCGTGATTTTTCCGTCGCCGCAGCCAATGTCCAGTAGCGATTCGTTTCCCTGTAGTCTCAGTTTGGGAATGAGTTCTTTTGCCCATTGGAACTGGTTTTGGCTGTTTTTAGCGTAGTCTTGAGCGTTCCAGTTGTAACCTTGATTTGCCATGTTTCGCGCCAGCTTATTTGAAGGCCATTTGCGAGACGGAGTAGTAGACGATTTCGCCTCGGCGATTCATAACTGCCAGGACCATCTCTTTCTTTTGGCTTTGACACTGCCGCAACGCATCCGACATCTGATCGATGCCTAAAGGTTTCCCTTCTTGAATGCTCAACACCAAATAAGGCGCCGTATCTTTACCGTATCCGCCCCGCTCGTAAACTCGAAAGTCAATCCCGCCTCCGAAACCTTCTCGCGCCACGTAGCCTCGGCTCCTTAGGTCACGGTAAATTATGTAACTGACCCAGGCGTTCTCATTAACGGCTTCGTAGCAATGAAGGAGGCTTTGAAAATCCACTTTTTGGCCTTTTTCGTCCTTGACTTCTAGCATGCCCTTATCCTCGAGGTACAATGCCTCAAAGAAAGTAAGCGTGAAAACCTTGTCTTCCAAAGTACCGTAACCCCGCGAAGCAAGCGCGTCGATACTGCTCTGTTCAGCCACCACAACGCCTTTTTTTGCCAGGGAGCCATTGGTTCGGAATTCGGGAGGCGGAGTCTTTTTGTGCTCAGTCATGAGTCAAATCAACCGTAATAGGCTTCTTTTGGGTTTGTTAACTCTTTAACATTATGCTTTACCAAAATCGATTTTTGCGGCTATTCTAAGATAATGATAAATGAGTTTGCGCTGTAAATGAATGTAAAGGTGTTAAGTTGGTATCTGAAAAATCAATGCATTTTCACGCCTGCCGGATGACGACCTCTAATTCCGTGAAGCAGCACAAACTAAAGAAACTCATTGCGCGCCTCTCAGAGAAAGAAGGGCGGGGAAGGGAATTCATCTCTCTTTACATCCCCCCAGAGACACCCATTGATCAGATAGTTGCAACCCTCAAAGCAGAGTTCGATTCCGCCACAAAATCTGAAAGCGTTAGGGACACCAGGGATCGTCTTCAAGACACCCTCAAAAATGTAATCCAACGGGTAAGGCTGCAGAAAGAAATCCCAGAGAACGGTCTCGCACTATTTGCAGGAACATTCATCGCCGATAATAAGGAGGGCGAAGTTTTGAACGTTGAAGAGCTCATCCCGCCAGAGTCAATTGGCACCTTTCTTTACGAGGTTGACAATCATTTTCGGTTGGAGCCCCTTAGAGAAATGTTGAGAAACCAAAGAGTTGTAGGACTTGTCGCCATGGATTCCAAGGAGGCCAGCTTCGGGATACTTAACGGTGAACGATTCGAATTAATCGAAAATATCACGTCAGGAATCCCAGGAAAGTCAGGAAAAGGCGGGTCAAGCCAAAGACGCTACGAGCGAGAACGTGACATGGAAGTCACAAACTTTTTCCATCGGGTTGCGGAGCATGCAGCAAAAGATTTTCTTGAGAACCATAAGGTTACGGTGTTGATAGTTGGAGGGCCTGGTCCAACAAAAGAGGATTTCTTAAAGGGGGATTACCTTCATTACGAGCTAAAGAATGCGCTTCTCGATGTAGTTGATATCCAATCAGCCGACAAAGATGGTGTGAGAGAGGTGCTTGACAAGTCATCTGAGACACTCAAGAATATGTGTACGCCAGAAGAGAAGATGGCTGTGCATAGCGTTCTGGCTGAGTTGGGCAAGCAAAGCGGTTTGGCTACTTATGGATTAGATTCAGTTTTAAATGCGCTTAATAGTGGTAAGGCGGAAGTTGCATTGGTAACAGATTGCACGGATGTGACTGAAATTGTCGCAACATGCAAAAAATGCGAACATTCTAAGGTAAAGATCATACACAAATCGGAGAAAGCGCAAACTGTAATGGAAATCACATCGAGCCCATGTGAAAAATGCAGCGCGGTTGAATACGAGGTGGAGGAGAAAGACATAGTAGATGTATTAGAGGATTTGGCGTCACAGACAAACGCAAGGGTTGAAGTGATATCTACAGAGTCGGAAGAAAAATCAAAGCTGACAGCTTTGGGAGGCTTTGCCGCTCTCCTGAGATACCGATCGAGATGAAATGGAGTAAAAGCAGAGAAACTTTTCCAGTATTTTATTCGGGGGGCAATTTAGCTCTGAACGGGTCACTTATTTAATTGATGCCATTTTTCTGAATGAACTGAAGTCTTTGCTATAGTACACTTGGGTCTCGCATATTATCGCTGAAACATATTTCAATGGTGTAATATCAAAGGCTGGGTTCATCACCTTGACGGCGTCTGGTGCAATTTGCACGGATCCAATGTGGGTAACCTCTTCTGGTTTGCGCTCCTCAATAACCACATCTGAAGCTTTATGAGCGAGGTCGAAAGTGGATTTTGGCGCTGCCACGTAAAATGGTATGCCATGTTCATGCGCCAGCACCGCGACTGAGTAGGTTCCGATTTTGTTGACAACGGCGTCTTGCACGATGCGGTCAGAACCCACGATAACCTTGTCTACGAGGCCTTTGCTCATAACGTAGCCAGCCATGTTATCTGTTATCAAAGTCACAGGTATCCCATCTCGCATAAGCTCGTACGCCGTTAGCCGTGCACCCTGAAGCAGCGGTCGGGTTTCGTCGGCGATTACTTGGATTTTTTTGCCTTCTTCCCAAGCTGCACGGATCACGCCAAGCGCGGTGCCATACTCAACGGTCGCCAACTCTCCGGCGTTGCAATGAGTCAAAATGGTATCCCCGTCTTCGATGAGCACGGAGCCATTTTTGCCTATTGCGCGGTTCTGCGCCGCGTCTTCATCAGCGATTTTCTCTGCCTCAAGAATAACAGCCTCCCTGATTGCCTCCGCGTTACCTTGAACGCTGCGAGCTTTGCCTAACACGCGATCTACGCCCCAAAAAAGGTTCACAGCAGTGGGCCGTTGCCGCTTAATGATTGCGCCCGCATCCTCAAGCTCTGACAGGAGTTGTTCCTTGTTTTGCGTTCTTGAGTGGTAAGCTGCCAATGCGACGCCGAAGCCTGCCGCCGCACCAAGCAATGGGGCGCCTCTGACCCGGAGGCTTTTTATCGCTTCAGCCATTTGCTCAACAGTTTTGATTTTTAGCGTTACTTCTTGAAGGGGCAGCTTTGTTTGATCGGGAGTGATTACAACCCCGTTTTGCCACTTTATCATCCTCATTTTTTCGGTGCCTCGAAATGAATGTGTCACTGCTAAGTTAGGATCGGCTCTGTTAAAGATTTTCGATGTTTATTGAGTGAACCGTTGAACTAAATCGTAGAGGTTGCCGTAGAGATCCTCGAAAACGACTTCGACGCCCCAAGCCTGCTCGGTAGGTTCGCCATAGAATTTTATGCCTTTCGATTTCATGACTTCGTAATCTCCAACGCAATCGTTAGTTTCCAAAGTCATAAACACATGGTCTCCCGCCTGCTTGCCCAATGCCTTCTGCTTCTCCTCAGTGTCCGCTAACACGAACGTTAACTCAAGGTCAGGTTGGTCTCTGGGCGAAACAGTAACCCAGCGCATGTCACCCCAGAACTTGGTGTCTTGCCGCTTTGAAAAACCCAGCTTTTCCACGTAAAATTTGGCGGCTTCATCAAAATCCTTGACTAACAAAGTAACGTGACCTATCTTGATCCATATCCCTCCTGAAATCTTCAAGGTAAAAAGAATGGGGTGCCCAAGCTAAAAAGCTTAAGCTTAAAGTTTATGCTGAACTGTCAAGTGGAGATTTTAGGTGGGTAACGACTTCGACAGGTGATTCCTCGCCAGACTTTAGACGTTTCTTCCATTCTTCCCCGACTGCTATAAGCGAGAATATGCCTGAAACTTCAGCCTTCGATTTCTTCACAAGGGTCATGAGCGCCTCTTGGGTTTCGCCGCTTTTAATCATGTCGTCAACGATCAGCACGCTGTCCCGCTTCTTTATCGCTTCTTTGGGAATATACAGGGTTACGGTTACGCCTGAGTCTTTGCCAAGGATGTAGGTTTCGTCAATGAAGGCTTTAACGCCGACTTCCTTGTTCCGCTTTGCAACGATAAGGTTTACGCCAAGCGCGTTGGCAACCATGGTGGCTAGCGGGATGCCGTCCACGGCGGCGGTTAAAACTTTGGTCACACGTTTTCCCGCGAAATTTGCAAGAGCGTGGTTTGCAGCTTGCTGCAATATGTTATAGTCACCGACGATTTCTGTGTTATCAAAGTAGCCTGCATCGTCGAATTTTATCCTGCTGCGTAACTCAGCCTCAAGTCCAACCATCTTATTGAGGACACGCCAAAGCTGTTTGGCTCTTGCGGTGTTAGGCAGAACATGTCCTTTTGCGTAGCGACTCAAAACGGTGACGGGTAAATCTGTTTTTGAGGCTAATTCGCGGTAGGTGATGTTTCGCTTATATTTTGCTGTTCGAAGCAGTTCAATAGTCATTAACCGTAGTTTCAAATCTTCTGCGTGAGTACTCAACTATACCTCATCCCCTTTTTGTACATATAGAAGTTAATTAAACGACGTTTAGGTATTATCGCAGCTATTCAATTTATGGCTTTCTGTCTAAAAGAGGTATCACTTGAATCCACATGCCAAAAAAGTGCAGAAAGACTTCAGACTGCATATTTAGCGTCGTTTACATTAAACTTTTTAGACAGCGCTACAAGTGCTATACCAAAGGGGAAGATTCACGCAGAGACTTAACCGACTATTCATAACCGCTCTTTTCGGGTCAGTAATCTTCATCGTGAACGCTTTCCTGCCGCCTCCAATAAACTACGTGCTAATCGTCGTTCAAGCGGTCGTCCTCGCCCTTAGCGGCTTATTCGTCAAAAAACTGGGAGCAACCTACGTTGGCGCGGTCGGTGGACTCTTAACGGCGCTGGGAAGCCCCGCCCTGGGTCCTTTCACTTTTCTGTTCTCGTTCCTTTTCGGAGCCTTAACTGACGGCTCCCTCCGCCTCTTCAGAATCAACGCAACGTCTGAAGGCGTAAACCGCAACAGGCTCGTAATTGCGATGGCGGTTGCAACCATGCTGATTGGGTTGATCAGTTATTCGGCATTCGCTCTTTTCCCGCAGTTTGTTCCTTTGGCAAGGGAGTTTTCAAGCGTCGGTTTATTCATCCAGAGGAGCACAATGCTAGACATGCTTGTCCTGTTCATGGGTCCAGCCACAGGGATAGTTGCAGGCTACGCCGCCGCTTACCTATGGAACAAATACCTGCGCCACATCCGCGTCTAAACGCACAGTTGCTTTATTTTTTCGTCAATCAGCTTGGCAATCATCAAATTGGAAACAAACACGCATTTGACACCGAGCAACTGGGCCAGTTCAGCGGGTTTCTGGTCCTGAGTTACTAAAACCAATTTGTATTTGCCCGCGTACTCCACGATTTCTCTGTCTTTGGCGCTTTTCAGCCCTGCCTCTTGGGCAGTCAGCACTTCATAGCCTAATGTTTCAAAATACTCCTTGAAGCCAGCGTACATCTCATCCAGCAACAGTTTCATGTGTCTTCGCACTTGCTGTTTCCACACGAAATTATTTAGCCTTTACTAACCCGTCTGCCCCAAGGATCGACAAAAACACGCAATAATTTTAAGCATCATGCCTCTAGCAGTTCAGTTAGCATTACGTTTGAGGATGAAGCTAGTTGGCCAAATTATTTGGAAGTTCAGGTGTAAGGGGGCTGGCGAACGTTGATTTAACGCCCCAGTTAGCATGCAAAATCGGCTTGGCAGTAGCCGAATACTCAAAAGCTAAAAAAGCCGTCGTAGCCCGCGATACACGGGTTTCCGGCGGCATGCTTCAGGACGCGCTTGTTTCAGGTTTACTGTCAACCGGCACAGACGTCTATTTAGCCGGCATCATTCCTACACCCGCATTAGCCTACGTCACTCTAATGCTGGCAGCAGACGCGGGATTCATGCTTACAGCCTCACATAACCCTCCAGAATACAATGGGATAAAAGTGTTCAAACCAGACAGCTTATCGTACACAGACGATGACCAAGACGCCGTCGAAAAAAAGATAGCTGACGACACCTACGCGTTGGCAGATTGGCGCAGCCTCGGCAAAACCTTCCCGTTTGACGCAGAACAAATCTACACTGAAATGGCGTTGAAAGCCGTCACGCTCAAACGGCAATGGCGAGTCATAGTCGATCCGGGATGCGGCGCAACCTTCAATGTTGCCCCCTCGTTGCTCAAACGTATTGGATGCAAAGTCACTGCCCTAAACGCTCAACCAGACGGGCATTTCCCAGCCAGAAAATCCGAGCCGACCGCTGAATCGCTCAAGGACTTGGCAGACATCGTCAAAGCGCTTGGTGCTGACATCGGAGTGGCTTTTGACGGTGACGGCGATAGAGTGGCCTTCGTCGATGAGAAGGGTGCTTTCGTGAATTTTGACCGTTCTTTGGCTGCGTACGCCGCTTATGCACTCAACCAAGTGGGCGGTGGTACAGTGGTGACTAATGTTGAAGCGTCGATGTGTGTTGAAACGATGGTGCAGGCTCAAGGCGGCAAGGTCATCCGCACCAGAGTTGGAGACATATACCTTTCCGAAGCCATCAAGCAGACAGGCGCTGTTTTCGGTGGCGAACCTTGTGGCGCATGGATTCATCCCAAATTTCACTTTTGCCCTGATGGACCTCTTTCGGCAGCACTTATGCTTAAGGCCTTGGAAGATTCAAAGGAATCCCTGAGCCAACTGGTAAGCTCCGTGCCCGAGTACATTACGCGGCGGGAGAACTTTGCATGCAAGAACGCGCAGAAGTACAAGGTGATAACAAAACTGGAATCGCCCCTGAAAGAAGCATTTCCAGACTACACAGATTTCTCGACCATTGACGGCGTCAGGTTGGCGCTTAAACATGGCTGGCTACTGGTTCGGGCGTCTGGAACGGAGCCGTTAGTCCGCTTAACAGTTGAAGGAGAATCCTTAGCCGTGGCAAACGATATAACCCAAAAGGCTACTGCATTAATACACAAGCAAGTTGAGGCTGAAAAGACATGAAAGCTGTATTGCTAGCGGCTGGCGAAGGCGTAAGACTCCAACCCATAACCGAGACGCGCCCCAAGCATCTCATTAAGGTAGGCGGCAAACCAATTCTGCAGTTCTGCCTAGAGGCGGTAAAAAGCGCTGGAATAGACGAGGCAATCATAGTTACTCATTACATGGGAGAAGCAATCCGCCAATACTTCGGGAACGGTGAAAAACTCGGCTTAGAAATCGGCTATTTTGAGCAAAAAGAAGTTCTCGGCACGGGAAACGCGGCCGCCGTAGTTGAACCCTACGTGAACGAAGATTTTGTTCTTGTTTACGGCGACTTGCTATTCGGATTAGACGCCGTTAAGACTACATTGAAACTGTTTCAGCATGGCAAGACGGCAGCTGTCGTCGGGGTGGTCCCGGTTGATAACCCGGAAAACTACGGGATAATTGAATTTGACCAGAAAAAAAGGATTGAGCGAATAGTTGAGAAGCCTGCTGCTGGAAAAGCACCGTCGAATCTTGCAAACGCAGGAGTTTACGTGTTTTCTCACGAGGTTTTTGATAAGATACGCCAAACCAAGGCTTCCTCTCGGGGCGAATGGGAACTAACTGACGCCGTGACGCTTCTTGCAAGCGAGGGCAAAACCGTTCTGGCCGCAGAGCTTTCCAAAGATGACTGGGTTGATGTGGGCAGACCGTGGGACTTGCTTGACGCTAACAACTGGGCGCTCAAACGCATGGACCACAAAGTGTTAGGCACAATCGAACAGGGAGCCCAACTCATCGGACAAGTGACAGTGGCAAAGTCAGCCCGCATACGCTCAGGCGCCTACATTGAAGGACCATGCTTCATCGATGAAGAATGCGACGTCGGACCAAACTGCTACATACGCCCAGGCACAAGCCTCGGCAAAAAAGTCCGAGTTGGAAACGCCTGCGAAATCAAAAACAGTATCATTATGGCCAACACACACATCGGTCACCTCTCATACATCGGAGACAGCATCCTCGGAGAAAACTGCAACCTTGGCGCAGGCACAATAACCGCAAATTACCGCCTTGACGCAGGCTCAATAAAAATGATGGTGAAAGACCAGCTGGTCAACTCGGGCAGAAGAAAACTCGGAGCGGTTTTCGGCGACAACGTGAAAACAGGGATTAAATCGCTTTTTATGCCCGGCGTAAAGGTCGGTGCGAACAGCTGGGTAGGACCAAACTTCATGGTGGAACGAGACCTGCCTGGCGATACAATGGCGTTCCAAAAGCAAAACTGCAACATACAAGAAAAGAAAACCAAACCATCGTGAAAACCTGAATTCAAAGGATTTGAATCTAAAGAATCCTTTTCCGCAATTTCATTTATGCAATCTATGCTCTAACAAAAACCAGGATGGATTTAACCAGCTCTTGTGACACCTGTGGCATAATTGCTCGTAATGTATAACGCCCATCTTAACTAACATTTCATAAATTCATCAATGTCGACAAAAGGGCCTGATATCCGTTGAGTTGTGTATGCTATGACAATCACAAATGTTTAAGAATCAATTCACCATTGAACACATACTGTAGCCGTCGATTTTCCGAGGGGAGGTGAGTTCTTGCCGAAAATTAATCCAGGCTCAAATGTCTATGAAGATAATGACACACGAACCGCGCGTCCAGGCGGTCTACAAGAGACTGACATTATTGAACCCAACATGGACGACAAGGGCAAACTGCATTGCCCCCTATGCGAAAGAGTTTTCAATTCAAGAGAAGACTACATCAGCCACGCCTTATCGAAGCACCAAACCAGCGAACCAGACCTTGCTCGAAAACTTTTAGCCCCAGTTTCCTACGATCATGGTTTTCATTTTTTTACATCTATAGGCCGATACACGGGAGAAACAGCTGTGAGTTTGGCAACCTTTGCCAAAGAAGTTGAAGTCGCACCAATAGAGTCAATTGATTTTCATTTCAAAAGAGCTGACTTCCAAAAGTGGATATCAGATACTGTTGGAGATGCTGTATTGGCAACATCAATCGAAAACATCGAGAAGGAACTTGCTGACGAACCATTGAGAAGAAGACTTATCGAAGTCATAAACACACGGGTAAAGGAACTAGAAAATCAAACATAATTCGCATAGAATCTCGGTTCAAAAATCCAAGAAATAGTGTGCTTGAACCTGTTCAGGCCTGCGTATCGGCGACCGCACCAGACTTCTTTTTCAGATTCATCAAAGATAAAACCTTGACTTTTCAACGACAGAAATAGAAAGTGGACGTCATTAGAAAAATTCGGGAAAATAAAAATTCTTATCCTTGTTGATTTTTTTCAGAGAATTCGGGAGAAAAATGGAGATTTTAAGAGATTTCTAGAGATTTTTAGATGCAACCTGCATGCGATCCAAGCTGCAAACACAAAAAGCAACTGAAAGAGCAGAGTTTCTGGGTCAAAAAACATCAGCTAACGCTTCTGGAGGCTTCTTGCGTTTGCGCTCTTTCCGGATTTTTTTTGAACCATCCTGTTTTGACGGTAGTGGCCGCGTACTGACTTTAGTTGACGTTAGTTGACGCAACCTGCAGATGATTTAAGCTTTTCCACAAAAAAGCAACCCAAAACACAAACAACAAAACTGCGGAAGTTTTCCGAGTTGTACGTCGCCATTTGTGACGAAACAACCGCAAAAAAATAATTCAAGCTGAAAAGCGCTAGAGAAGTGGGAGAATCACGAGCCCAGTAATTAAGCCGCTTGCTAGGCCGAGCAGGATTGGGAAGGGTAAGCCTGGGAAGATGCCTTTTCGTTCAAGCATGAAGAACGTGATGATTGAGCCCGCCAAGATGCCGATCACCGAGACCAGGCAGGGCAACACGCTTGATGGGAAGCTGAAGAACATGGCGCCTGTGAGCATCGAGTAGAACACTAAATCGCCTAGGCCCATCTGGATGTCCCGAAAGTCGTAGCTTAAACCCTGCAGGTCCTCAAGCCCCCCCGCTGACTGAGCGATCTTGCCGACTGGCCCCCGATAAACCGCGAACACATCGTAGACCGCCAGAAAAGCCAGAATCAGCACAGCAGTCCAAAGCTGGATTTCAAACCCGAAGAAGATACCAAGCGCGCCGCCTATTCCAATAACCGCCACGTTCCGAGCGATGCTGCCTAAACGGAAAATCGCAAAATCAACCAACACCGTGATAACTATGGATAAGGGGATCCACAGAAACCCAACGCTTGGAAAATAAGACAGGATCGCGGCTAAATAGACAAGCGACAATAGCAGGGAAGCCGTTGTCATGGCCACAACGATTAATCCTTTGATGATTCTTCGGCTTTTACGCTTGAGCAGAAGATAGAAAACTGTTGCTGCCACAGCCACCAATATAACGAAGTACAAGGCGTTGCCGAAGGACCCCGAAGCTGTGTTCTGGGGAAGAGGTGTGACGGGAATGGTTGCCGGCTGCTGAGGCTTAAGAAGATACGCGCAGCCTAAACCGAAAACGATGCTTGCCAGTATCGGAATCAAATAAACCCCTTCAAACCTGAAACGATCCAGCTCCTTAGCCTGACCCTCAGTCTGCTGCTCACTCATACTTTTTCCCTAATACTTTTAATCGACGATAATGCCCAAAAATAGTCTTGCCCACAGAATAATGTTTCCCTTTTTATCCATGAAAAAAATCGCGTTTGAAAAATGAACGACGCACGAGCCTTTGGCCAATCTTCAAAGGAACGCCTAAATCTGATATGTTTCTCCTGTCCTCGGCGCTTCAGCCTCCAACCCCAACTCAGTTTTCGCCCAGTTCGCAAGCAATTCACAGTTGCCCTCGGCACCGTGCACAGCGAAAACCTTGGGTTTGCCTCCGAGGCGTCTTAGTCCCTCTTTAAGCTGGCTCGCTCCGCAGTGAGATGAGAAGTCAAAATGTCTGTACTGAGCCTTAACCTTACGCACTTTGCCGTCAATCGTGGTGACCCCTTTATCCAGCAGCTGTTTGCCAGGCGTACCAGGAATCTGATAGCTAACCAGGAAAATGGCGTTACCCGCCTTCTTACCTATCTTGGAAATGTAAAACTGGGATGGACCACCCTTTAACATGCCTGCAGG
>Ga0187874_10000402_pt1 | contig 54711 bp, 64 predicted proteins | sample June2016WEW_16_1_3_FD_132993 | JGI IMG/M metagenome (GOLD analysis project Ga0187874, IMG submission 132993) | Peatland microbial communities from SPRUCE experiment site at the Marcell Experimental Forest, Minnesota, USA - June2016WEW_16_150 | ecosystem: Environmental > Terrestrial > Soil >... | reverse complement strand
CACGCGAAGCCGCATCTCGTCACCGGAGACTTTCCCCTTGAAGACCAGCGTAATGGGGTTGCCCTGCCACTCAGAATCGACCGAAAAGGAGATGTCGCTCCCTTCCAGCTTGCCTTCGTTGAGGGGACGGTCCTTGCCATCGTTGCCTTGCATCGTGCCGGTCACCCTGCCGCCCTCAGATTTCAGGTTGAAAACCCAAGCCGGACCGTTCTCCGACTGGGCGGCCCACTTCCCGGTGACATCCGCCGCCCAGAGCAGCGAAGTCAGGCACCCGAACAGCGTGAGGCAGAATATGAAACGTGAAATGCGCATAACATCCTCCCTTTAGATTTCGGCCCGTGAGCATCACCCCCCGCACGGGTCAACACCCTCGTGGGTCAGCCCTTTCGCCATGGCGTCTTGCGGCGCGGGCAGGCCAATAGAAACGCAGAGTTCTCGCAGCAACCGAAGACCCGCCGCTCTTAATGGCGGGCGACTCTGTGGCGCGAGATCTTGAAGTCTGGAGGTCCATTGCGCAGCGCAAGGTGGCAAGGTGAGCGCCCCGAGAAGGCGGAGCTGGCACTCAAATCTCCAATTCGGAAACCCGCGTCGTCCCGAGAGGCGATCCCAATGGGCACATTCGCTCCGCTGGAGAAGGCTAAAGGACATCGCTTCTGTAAGGAAATCTTTCCTCCATTTCGAATATTTCCTTCCAGGGCTTAATCCCGCCTGTGGACGTCAAATCGCTCAAATTCATGGCCCCGGAGCATACCGCGAAGCGCAGGGTCCTGTCGTGGCTCCAGCCTTGGTACAACCCGTAGAGCATGCCAGCGCAGAATGAGTCACCCGCACCCGTGCTGCCGACAATAAAATCGTCGGGGAGCTGGAGAGAGGGTTGAACCATCTCTGAACCGTCCTTGGATAACAGGTACGCTCCCTCAGGAAAATGGACGGTGACCAGATCGTTAACACCGTGCTCAAAGAGGGTCCTTGCGGTCTTCTTGAGATTCTGTAGTAGTACCTTGTTTCCGCTCCGCAGCGGGATGCCCGAGAGCTTTTCGGCCTCGAAGTCGTTAATGATGCAGTAGTTCGTATACCGCAGAGCCGGGGGGACGATCTGATTGAAGCGATCGCTGTCTTCCGATACGAGATCGATGGAAGTCTTGATGTTCCGCTTTTGTGTTTCATGTAGGAATCGAGTGGCCACGGTCTTGAACTGGCTGTCCGGCTGATCCATTCCATCCAGCAAAAGCAGATAACCCAGGTGAAACAAACTGACAGGCAGGTCGTCCAGATTGACTTCTCTGGGCGTAAACAGGCGGTTCGCCCCTCGATAGTGGAAGAAGGTTCGTCGTCCCGTGCACTTGACGCAGAAGACGTCCGTATAAGAAGTCTTCTCGGCGTTCGTTCGGAGTAGTTGCTCGGTATTGATATTTGTGAATATGGAACATTGTGACGCTATATAATCGCCGTTTGGGTCATCGCCAATAATGCCCACGCCGTAGAGATCGATCGTGGCATCGAACTTGGCGAGGTTGAGCGTCACGTTGTGAGCGCATCCCCCTCCGCCCATGGATTCCGCGAGGATATTTGCCAGGGCGTTTTCGGGGGGATAGAAATCTACGACCTTCACCAAATCAACGATCCAATTTCCCGCGCACGCAATCCCTTTCCTAGCTGCCATAGGGGAGTCTCATTCCTCGTCTGCAAAGGTCCTCCGCACGTCATCGATGCCGATCAGGCGGAGAGTCCCAAGGCTGAAAAATGTCAGACTGCCTGCCCAGCTCAAGGGCACGGTGTGGCACCGATTCATTGCTTCGCGTACTTGTAGAATTTGGGGTAGTCCGTCACCAACAGGTGTAAGGGTGGTTCATCCTCCTCGATCTCAGGGAAACGGCCTACCGGTTCGTAGAACCGGTTGTCGGACTGGTCGTCGTTCACCAGGGATACCTCACCCACCAAAACGCGCTCCTGCGCCCCCCAAAACTTGTGGTAGAGGCGCGGAGGAAGGGTAATGCTTTCTCCTGGGGTCAGCTGAACCTGGTCACCGGCCTTGACCACACGTTTGACCCCGTCGATGCTCACCGTGACCGCCGACTCAGCCAAACCATCTCCAGGCGTCGCGTTTTGCAACTGAATCACCAACTTGCCTCCCCCCCGGTTGATGATGTCTTCAACCTTGTTCCAATGAAAATGCATGGGCGTTACTTGGTCTACGCCGACGACCATGAGCTTCTCGCAATAAAGTTTGCCGCGGCTGGCTTTCAGCTCCGCAAGGCTGCCGTTGCGGATGGTGAACAGGAACAAACCGCAAGTCTCGTACCGGCTCTGTCCGAAATCGGTAATGTCCCAGCCCAATTGATTCTCTGCGATTTCGCGCGCCTCTTCACCCCGGGTGGTCCAGTCGGCGGGGGTCCAGTAGGCGAATGGCGGAAGGTAAAAACCTCGTTGTCGGATGAAACTATCGGCCTCGCGAATGATTGCATTGACATTTGAGCGCTTCACCGTTGTCCTCCTGCTTCAGGGGTTCGTTGGCGTGCATCCTCAGCGGTCCTGTCATAAAGAAACTGCTTAATCGATGTGGCAAGTATATCCCACAGTGAATTTCCGCTTGATTATAGCAGCAAGGCAGCGCATCTATAAGGTTGGCGGCTCCGTCCAGGGAAAGCTTTTGTCGGGCCTCGCTACGGGAGGGGTCTTAACAAACGGTAGGATCTCGCTTACCCTCCCGAAGTGTAATGAGTAACGTGCTCCCAAGAATCAAAATCCCCCCGATGATTGCCACCAACTTTAGCCGTTCTCCAAGCCAAAGGGCCGCAATAGGTAACCCGAAGAAGGAAATCAGATAATTGGAAAGCGCTGCTTGGGTCGCGTCCAGTTGCTTGAGGGCTTTAAGGAACAGCACCATCGACAAAAAATTATGGAAAAAGGTCAATAAGCCGAGGCCAATCCAGGTTTTCAGGGTGAAATCAGAAATATGCATAAACACCTGGCGCTCATCGGCAACCACCAGCGGGGTCATGATGACGAACATTGCGAGATAAGTGTAATAAAGCACTTCCATTGGCGAGTAGCGCTCAAGAACCTTTTTGCCGTAAGAGTTATAGAACGCGCTCCCGAGCGAACCGACGAAAACCAAGACATTTCCTACAAGATGGCTGGCGCCCAGATTGAGAGTGTGGAAATCGATATCGGAACACATAAGGACGCCAGCGATTGCCAAGGCAAAACTGATCCACCTCACCACTGTCATTCGTTCGCCTAGAAAGACGAAAGCGAGCAAAGCCGTACTGACGGGCAGCGTAAGCATCAACAAGGCGGCGTTGGTGGCCAAAGACATCCGCGTGCCCCAGGTAATCAGGACCTGTCCCGGAAAAATCCCCAATAAAGCCAGAATAAAGAAAATGAGGATGTCTTTATTGGTTCTTGATCTCCTTGTTGGGTGATGCTCTTTCTCCCCTCTGATCAGAGGGTAAAGCAACAGGGTGGCCAAAGTCATGGGAGCCCAAACAGTAAACAGGAAGCCAACCTGGCCTTGGACGAGCTTGACGCAAGTGAATTGCAGGGCCCACATCAGGTTGCAACTGAACAAGAGCAACCAGGATCGCATCGATTCCACCTTCCAATGGTATGACTCAAGATCGCTTGGTCTTGCTCGGCTCACAAGCTAATTGATCACCTGCTCGGTATTGTTCCCGCGCGACTCGAACGAGTTCCACTCCCAACCTGGGTTCCTGGGAGACTATGGCGTATCCCCTGTCAAATCGGATCGGTTCAACAATCAGGTCGTCGACGCGGACCCCTTCTCCGAAAAGGTCAGAAGGAAGAATATAGGCAGGCGCGGCGGCGCATGCGTGCAGAGCTGACATTTCGAGCATTCCCAGGTCAACTTCGCTCCCATGCCAGCAGCGTAGTTCCGAGAGTTCGGCATCTCGGCCAAACTCACCAACTCAAACACGGAGCCATTCAAGTTTGAAAACCGTCCACTAAGCGTTTCTCGTATTGCCACGAGGGTGTCCTCCGATCTCTGCATTTATTTTCCACGGCAGTGAGGCACGCACATAAACCGGAATTCCAAGGTATTCGCGCAATTCCCCCAGCGCTGATGCCAACCAGTAGAATGTATATTCCGCGAGCCATTCCGAGTGATACATTTGCGGAGCCGAGGCAAGCATAAACTAGTGGTGTGCGGGAACTTAGGGCGGCTGCTCTCTTATACTACTGCCAACTGGTGGCCCTTGCGCATCATGGCACGCATATTTTCCACAGGCACATCGCGTGGGACCATTTCACCACTATCCAGCATGAAGCCCGTGCCTTCGCGACCGATGGCCATAAGGCGCTCGACTTCCCTTTCTACCTGCGCCGGAGTTCCCCGCATCAGAACTTCAATAGGATCAAGATTGCCCATGATGCAGACTTTGCCGCGCGTGCCACGGAAAACGGCCTTTAAATCGGCGCCCGGTCCAACACTGATGGCGTCCGGCTTCAGTTGACACTCCAGTTCGATATGCGGAATAGAAACTTCACTATTGTGCAGGAACACCATGCCACCGGCCTTCTGGATGGCCTGAATTACTTTCCGGCAAGGCTCCGCTGCAAATTGCTTATACTGAGTCGGAGAGAGCAAACTGGAAAAGGCGTTACAGTCTCCCAACCAGATTGCGTCGGCGCCGCTTTGGTTTGCGCCACGCCCCAGCGCGACTGCAAGTCCACAAAGAGATCCATCGTGTCCCGCAACTGGCCGGGGTCCTCATACATCAGCACCATCGGTGTTTCCAGTCCGAACAATAGGCCTGCCGAAGAATAAGGCGCGGCACTGCTGCCCACGACGCACACGGTATCGCCGATTCGGCCGTCAGCCGGCGCAGCGCCTCCAGCTTGATCGGCATGCGACCGGCACGGGTGGGATCCGGCAGCTTCAATGATTTCAACGTCTCCTCGGTGGCCGGCAAATAATCGTGCGTAGCCCGCACGATATTGCCTTCGCCGACGCAGCCGACGCCCAACCCTTCAAACTCGATACAGTCATCCACTTGAAGGTAGGCCCAGTCGTAGTTGAACTCGCGCACAGCGGCGCCCCACACGTCAACCAGCTTGTCGGCACTCTGGACCACCTCCTCGGAGGTATACTTGCCGTACAATTTGACGTCGAACTCCTCACTCAACGCGAAAATCGGAATTCGCCGGGGTTTCTTTAACGCCACACAAGCCGGAATGTCGTCCGTTACGCCTCGATATGCCATTCCGTGCCTCCTGGTTGTTTGCTGTCGCTGTTAAAATTCGGTCGTGTTATTCATAGGCGATTCGCGGAGCACCTCCACACCTTAACGGCTTCGGAGCCACTCTTGACTTGGTCAGCAAACTTATTTCTACGTCTTTCTCTGCATGCCGTTGCCGTCCCTCGCCTCCTGCCTCAGCCCCCCAGCCGATCCACCGCCTCCGTGATCGCCGCGCAGATGTACTCGTTGTCCGCGTCGGACATCAGCGGGTGCAGCGGCGGGTTGAAGAGGCGCGCCCCCAGCTCCTCGGCCCGCGGGCAGGATTGCCCCTCTGTCATGCGCCGGACAAAGGCATCATTCTGGTACACCGGCGGATTGGCCACCAGGGTATCCACGCCGTACTCCTTCCGGAGAAGAGCCATGAGCTGATCGCGCTTCACGCCGGCCCACCCCCGCGGCACCAACAGATTGTACAGGTAGTAGACCGGCTCGTATCCCGCCGGCTCGAAGGGCAGCGTCAGCTCCGGCACGTCCCTCAGTATCTCCGTGCGCTTCTTCGCCAGGGCCACCCGCGGCGCGATCATCTCGTCCAGCCGCCGTAGTTGCACCAGCCCCACCGCCGCCTGGATCTTGGTCATCTTGTAGTTGGAGCCCCAGCCCATGTCGCCGGTGCCCTTCTTGCCGCGAGCAATCTCCAGGTCCTCCGAGACGGCGATCCCCCACTGCCTGAGCGCCCGCAGCCGCAGCATCAGGTCCGGGTCGTCGGTGGTGATCAAGCCGCCCTCACCGATGGTGGTCATCATCTTCATCGTATGCAGACTGAAGACGGTCATCCAGCCCCGTTTGCCGATTTTGGCACCCTGATAGCCGCCGCCCAGTGCCCGTGCGGCGTCGCCGATCACCTTCGGTGGCCCGTACTTGGGGTGCGGGTGCCGCTCGGCAATCTCCACGTAATCCGCTATCGGCGCCGAGAGGCCATTCATGTGCGTCACCAGGATGGCCCGCGTCCGCGGCGTCATCTTGGCCTCCACATCGGTCGGATCGGCGTTGAGGGTCCTCTCGTCGGAGTCGCACAGGACTAGCTTCCCCCCGACGCCCAGAACGGCGTAAGGCGCTGCCCGGAAGTTCATGGCCGGTACGATCACCTCATCGCCCGGCTCCAGGTCCAGCGCGCGCACCGCCACATCCAGGCCGGTGCCTGCGGAGGTCACCGAGAGGGCGTACCTCGTGCCGATGTACTCGGCGAACTTTTGCTCAAACTCGACAATCTCGTCGCAGAAGAAGCCGAAGCCGACCGCCGGATCCAGGGAACTGCGAATCGCCTTGACCGCGGCCTCGATTTCCTCTTCCGTGTACCAGCCGCCCAGCATGGGCTCCGCCGGCCACTCCCGGCTCAGCCCACCTCGTGCTAGAAGCTCTTTTGGTTTTATCTGATCCATTGCATTGACCTCCTATGCCTCATTTGAACCCTCCAAACGTAGGGGCGGAGGTTGCGTCGCTTCTGGCTCTAACTGACCTCGCCCCTGTGTCCCTAGTGTCTTGAGCCAGAGGTTCGTTGAATAAACGGTACTCCTCCAAGGAGGGTCACCACCTGCGTCCTGAACCTAGAATATCTCCGGTGTGTCTTAGAACATGCCGTAGCCGACACGAATCGTCTGGTGCCCACTGCCGTCGCCAACCCCACACGAGGCTCTAAAACCACGAGTTAGTTGAAACTAAGCACTATTGACCGTTCGGCATCTGGTCCGGCAAGTCCAGATAGGCGCCCGAAAAGATCAATCCTCTCTGAATGGGTAGCGTAATGCTCACTTGGTTTGATGAGCCACTCTTGGTTTCGCCATCGAGGCTTACGAAATAGCACCGAGTTACTCCCCGCTCCTGGTTGCGTCTGGTTTTGAAAGCGAACAGAGTCTTCGGCACACCGTTGATCATTGCTGTCAAAGACACCGGCTGTGGTGGTGTTGAGAGTTCGCCGGCGGTCGTTGTCGTGTTTTCCGCCAGCAGGTGGTCCGAAACCCACTGGTTATTCTGTTCAACTGTCTCGTCTTTGAGTAACAGCACCAGGTAGGCTTTGTCATACGCCCACGGATCCAGCGACCAGGCTGATTCGGGTGTCGCATTAGAGAGGTACTCATCGGCCTTTTGCGGAACTTCAAAACTCGCGCCAAGAGTGGTTGTTGCGGGAGCGGAATTTAGGACGCTCCAGTTGCTGAAGTAACGGCGCGACTCCGCCACCCGCGCGTCCTCGGGCTGGAAGTTATGTTGGCCGCCAGCGGCCGAGTCGGGCGCTATCCAGAGAATGCGCACTTGTTTGCCTGGAACCGTCACACGCAGCTTGCCGCCCTGGGGATACGCTCCATCCGAAGGTCCGCGGAGAGTCATTCCTCCCGGGTACACTTCGTCCACCACGAAGCGTGTGGAACTCGGCGCCTCCAAAGCCAGCGTCAGCTCGCCTACCTGCTCCACCGGCCCCGGGTTAATCAGGAAAATAAACCCTCGGTCACCTCGGATATGCGAATAACCCGTCAGATCGTCTGCGTCGCCCTGCAGGATGTCAGTGAAGTGCACCGAGCGCTCGAACAGCTTGTCGTTCTGTTTCAGGTAGTCCTGGTTGGTCTTTGCCCAGTCTTCCCAATGTTGTGTAAATTGAATCTCGCTTTCGGGAACGTCGTCCGGAGCATCGGCAAAGGCCAACTGGCCCGCCAGAGCCAGCGCGCTCAGGAGGGCGTACCGATACCCGGCGCGGTCATGAAGGCGTGTTTCCATGCCAAAGTGATTGACATTATTGAGCACGTGGTACCAAGGCCGCAAAAGGGTTTCGTGGGCCAGGGCATAAAGGTGGGCACGATTCATGTCCGCGTACAGCCGGTCGATATGGATGTCCGGTTCGGTAGCTGGGTTTGCGTCGACGCCGCCGCCGTGGTGGCGACTGTCAGCGTAGCGGCCATACTGCGGATTATCCAGGCCGCTGTCTGCGCCGAGCATCAACCCGGGCGCCGCTTCATGCATTTGCTGGGCAAATTGGACCATCCGTTGGCCCTGGGCGTAGATCGAGTATTTCCCCGGCAAATGTCCGTGCTCGGTCTTGTCGCACGGCCAGACCGTCCAGAAATCGGCCCAGTGGAAACCGCGTAGATCGTATCTCCGAACCAATTCGACGATCTGGCGAAAATACGTTTCCGCTTCAGGCAAAAGCTTGCACAGGGGGGTCTGCCAGTAGGGAGCCATGAATCCCCAACCCCCGCTGGAGCCGAAATCGTTCCACCAGCCTGTGGCGATGTCGTATTTGTTAGCGAGGTCAACCCAACGCTTGGTTAGATCGACTGGCGTCAGGAGCGCCAAGTTGGTGGGTGTGTAACTGTCCATATATTTGACGCCCAGTTTGTGGGCCGTAGCAAAGAATCTCTCGGTCCACGCGGGGTCCTTCTGAAGCTCCTCCGTGCCCACCTTGGCGTCCCAGCCTTCCAGATAAATATCCGGAAATTGCTTCTGCACCGGGGTCACTTGCGTGTGATACTCAATCACCCAGTCACGCACCCCTCGGTCGAACCCCTCCACCTGTTCGCCGCGGTTGCGATAAACTCCCACCACGGCCTTATCGCTTTCGAAAGTACGGCCAAGCGCAACCGTGATGCCGGGATAGTAAGTCATCGCATCGCCCACGTGGTCCCAATAGACGGTTTCGAGGCACTCAAAGAACCCGCCTTTTTCCATTCGAGCCACCGGGTAGGTGAGTTCCGGCCCCGCAAACAGATCCAGCAAGCGTTGTAATCCCAGCGAAGAGACCATGACATCCAGAACTTGAAGGTCGGAAAGGCCTTTGTTTTTGACGGTAAACCACTTGTGATAGAAATGGTCCTGGCGTCGCAGCTCATAGTGGACAGACAAATCCACCGCCGCCGATGTCAAATCCACACGCAGTTGACTCGCTTCCGGACTCGAGTCGGAGGTGTCTTGCCCCACCACCTTGAAATCCGCCGAAGACAACTCGCCTTTCGAGGTTCGAATCAGGAACGGTCGCGAGTTCGCTGTGGCGGCACTTTCGCCCGTCACCACGTTTCTCAGTAGCGACTCTTTAAGGCCGCCGGTTGTCGAGACTTCGAGTTGCAGGAACCCGTTCGTGAGAACGGTGATTCCGTTTCGCGGCTTCTCGACGGCACAGGCCACTTTCGACCACTGGCTCTCGGCGACGATCAGAGTCGGTGAGAGGGTGTCCGTCACAATGCGGGTTGGTTTCGGTTCTATCACGAACGGCCCGGCACGATCGTAGGAGTTGTCGCTTGGCCATTCGTTGTAGTACGTGCCTGGGGCTCTTTCCCACGGCTCCCCCGTCCTGAATGCTCTAACAAGCCGCGGTGCAGGGTCCACCACCGCGTAGGGGACTTCGCTGTAAGCTTCGAGCTCACAAACATAAATGCCCAATCGCTCTGGCAGCCGCCGCGATTCCGGGTCGGGCGGCTCGGTAAATAAGATCCGTAGCCGCGTCGTCACCACCGGGGAAAAAGTGTAGCGCACCGAGGATGTCTCCTGCCCAACCACTTGAGCCTGGATATCCTTCCACTCGTCTTGGTCCCAGTACTGAAGGCGCGCCCATTCTTGAGTCCTGGCCATCACTGGCCCACGGACCATTCGGCCGTCGAAATAGCGGACCACAACGCTGGAAATCCGATGCGCTTCATGCCATTCGACCCCAATGTCGGCAGGGAGATCCACAGCGCGTACTGCCCAGTAGCTGAGCAGGCTGCCATCGTTCACCTTGGAAGGCTCGTGTTCGGGGATGACCGTAACCCCAGGCTCCCATGAGCGCGCTATACCTCCGAGGCCGGCCAGCGCCAGATTGTTCATGGGAGTCCCTTGGCCTGCGCATGGAAAGCAGAACGAGCACCAAATGGCCACCACGCGTACCACGCTCCCAACATGGTTTAGAACATCTGCTCGAATTTTAGTCATAGTCATAAGGCATCCTCATGCAGACTGAAAACTGTCAGCCAGCCCTGCTTGCCGATCTTGCCACGCTGATAGCCACCGACCGCTTCCGTAAACCAGCCGCTCAGCATGGGCTCCGCCTGCCACTCCCGGCTCAGCCCGCCATGCGCCAGAATCTTTTCTCGCTGTGCCTGATCCATTTCTCTTTCCGACCTCCTATGCCTGATTTGAATACTATAAAGTGACCACTGCCACCGGCCTCAAAGGCCAGCGGCCGGAAAGTCGTTGGCAGCCCCTGCGGCCGGAGGCCGGCCGAAGATCTGCTGTTCAGTCGCGGGGCGGCTCGTTGGAAGGTCCAGGTATGCTCCCGAGAAAACGAGACCTTGCTGTATCGGCAGGGAAACCTCGACCGCATTGCTTCCACCGGGCTTGGTTTCCCCTTCGATCGCGATAAAGAAGCAACGTGTCAGGCCCTTTTCCCGGTTCCCTCCGGTCCTAAAAGCATGAACAGTCTTCCCCACGCCATTGACAGAGGCCGTCACCGGCAGGTCATCAGGTACCCAGTTGTTATTTGCTTCTTTCTTTTCATCCGGGTCGACCCGCAGCTGACTGGCATCGGCGTCCGAGCCTGACGTGTCGGCGCGCACGACGTGGAAGTCCGCCGGGGTCAGTTCCCCTTGGGCAGTTCGAATCCGAAACCCGGCAGCTCCTGGTGTGGAAACCCCTTCGCCAGTGACCAGGTTTGTGAGCTTGCTTTCCCTCAACTCGCCCTCTGTTGAAACATCCAGCCGCGGGAAGCCGTTCTTGAGCCCAATCCTGCCCGAACGGCTTTGGTCAATCGTGCAAGCGGTTTGAGCCCACGGTGACTCAGGAACGATCAGAGTGGGCGCGAGCGTGTCCGCACGTGTTTGCTCGGGCTCAATCACCAGCGGGCTCGCACCGCCGTAGGGGTTATCACTTCCCCACCCGTTGTAATACCCCTCCTCGCCTCGGCGCGAAAACAAACCGTCCGCAGAACTGACTGCCTGAAACGGAGCTTCCCGGTAAGCCTCGAGTTCACACACGTAAATTCCTAAGGCGTCAGGAGTGCGGCGAGACTCGGGGTCAGGTGGCTCCGTGAACAAGAGACGCAGACGAGTGGTGGACACGTGACGGAAACCCGTAGCGGACCGAGGAAGTCTCCAGAGCGAGGACTTTGGCGTCGAGGCCCTTCCGCTCTTCGTGGTCCCAGGATTGCAGTCGTGCCCACTGCTGTGCTTCGGGCCATCGCCGGGCCGCGTAACATCCGGCCGTCGAAATAGCGCACGACCACACTGGAAATCTCTTGCGCTTTCGGCCATTCGATTTCTATATCCACCGGCACGTCCATCGCTCGCACGGCCCAATAAGTGTGCAGACTGCCATCGTTAACACGAGATCGTTCGCGTTCGGAAATCACGCGCACGCCGGGTTCCCAGGATTGCGCCCGCGCTCCACGCGCACTCAAGGCCAAGTTCTTCGGGCCCTCCTCCGCGCGAATGTGCACCAGAGCTCCTCCTAGAAGCCCAAAGAGGAAACAAGTCATCACGCAGATTCTTCCAATCACTGTTTCAGAAATGGCCAGCATAGCGTCTCCTTATGTTTTCTGCATAGAGAATGCCTGTCAGAGTTGTCCAGATTGCGCTCGATCCGGCGAGTGGTGGCCAGCGGCAGAGCCACGTTGTGTAACCGAATCGCTCGCGAATTTATACAGCGCCGAATGCAAATGTTCGGAAAGTTGTTTGAGCCGCCGTCGACTGGCAGTTTCTCCGTGATTCGACCACTCCAACGAGTCAATAGCTGAAGGAGCACCTTATATCATCTCACAGGATGGTTGTCAACATATTTTGTTCCGATATCGGTAATTTGAGTTGCCTTTTATCCAGATTCCTGTATACTTGCCTACGGAAGTGTAGGTATGTTAGCATCAAGCAACCAGCAAAACCAGCTTTCCGCTCTCCCAACGGGGGTGGCTTTGCTCAACTTTAAGGCAGATTGCTCCGTTGTATTGCATCCCTGAAAGAAAAAATAACGTCGGGAGGTTAATCAGATGAACCTTCTATCAACCTTGAAGGGCTCGTTGCTCGAATCCTTTTTCCCGGCCGCTTGGGACTTGGCGCAGTGGGATGCTTGCGTGGCCGACGATCCAAGCGCCATCTTTGTCAGGCAGCCCAAGTGGCACAACAACTTCTCAATACGAATGGCCAATGACGTGGCGGATTTTGACGTAATGTTGGGCCACGAGCTGGCCATGGAGATTCGGCGCTGTCGTGAAGCCGGTCGTAAGTTGGCACTGATTTTGCCCGTTGGCCCTATGGGCATGTACCGTTGGACCGTCTACTTCCTTGGCCAGTGGAGCGTCCGCTGCGATCACGTCCACGGTTTCAACATGGACGAGTGGAGCGACAGCGAGGGCAACACCCTTTCCAGTAACGATCCAGGGGCGTTCCAGAAGGCTATGGAAACCGCTTTCTACCGTCCTCTCAGGGAACTCACGGTTCCGCCCGGCCAGCGCTTTTTTGCCACAAAACGCCTGCTGCCTGAGTACCCGGATCGCATAGGCTCTTTGAGCAAGGAAGGAGGGAAGCTCGTGGTGGTTTATGGCATCGGACGCGCCTGTCATATCGCCTTTTGGGAGCCTCACTTCGGAGCAGAGTTCGCGGATGACCACGAGTGGCGAAAGCAAGCCTACCGTCTAGGTGCAAAGCTGCACCCGCTGACCATTGAGCAGAATGCTATTACCAGCTTCAAGAGTCGGACGACATTGGTGCCGGCCTTCGCCAACACCATTGGACCGGCTTTCTTCACTCGCGCCGACTATGCTATTGGCGGCGCGGATGGCGAACTCGGTCGCGGCATGCAGTGGCAGGGCCTGTCGTTATGGGTCACGCTGCGTCACCCCGCCAGTCGGCATGTTCCTTCAGCTTGGATGCCGACGCAGCCGGGGGTTCTTTACTTTACCAAAGTGCTTGCCGGGCCTTTGCTCGCGGAGGTCAACTGATGCCTTCAGATAAAAGAGTTCCTCGCGTCCTGGCGGCCATGGCTCACCCGGATGACGCCGAGATCCTCGTGGGGGGAACTTTATTTCATCTCAAATAACTAGGCTGGGAGTTGGGGATCCTCACGATGACGGCGGGAGATTGTGGCTCGATCAAGCTCCCACCGGGAGAGATTGCGCGGATTCGCTACGCCGAGGCGCAAGCTGCGGCAGACTTCCTGGGCGCTACGTATTCCTGCGTCGGTTTGATGGATGTTGAGGTGTTCGCCAACGCCGAAAACCTCCGCCGAGTCGTTGACTTCATGCGACGATTTGACCCCGACGTAGTGATTACTCATTCGCCCGTTGATTACATGCTGGACCACGAAGAGGCCTCCCGCTTGGTGCGTGGAGCAACCTTCGCCATGTCCATGCCGAACTTCGATACACGGCAGAATCCGCCCGCTAAGGCTGGCTGCACCACACCCGCACTTTACTATGCTGATGCGGTAGAGGGGACGGACCCTCTGGGAGAGCGCATTTACCCCCATTTCTATGTGGACATCACCCAACAGCTCCCCAGCAAACGCGAGATGCTAGCCTGCCACACCTCGCAACGGGAATGGCTTCGTTCCTATCACCGGCTTGACGAGTATCTGGATCGAATGACTGCGTGGGCGGCGAGCTATGGTCACGAATGCGGTTGTGCTTATGCCGAAGGTTTTCGCCAGCACGTCGGGCATGGCTATCCGCGGGAACCCATAATGCAGGGGCTGCTTGCCACTTACCTCCATGTGCGCAAGCTGGGCGAGCTATGTTGAGCCGGCGAGCACCTCGTCTCTGCCTTGCCCACAAACCATGTCGCCTGTCTTGGAATAATCATGTGAGGAAGGCTGGGCTCGGATGAACTTCGTCAGAGGTGCCCATGAACACTACGCGCGGACGTGGCTGGACATGAACGGGAAACAGTGGGAAGACGATTTCGTTGAAGGCTGCGCCTTTGGCCTCGGTGATGTGGGGTCGTAACGTTCCCCCGTGGAATGTTCTGTGAGTTTGGCGTGCAAGTGAGAAGGCATCCGCCCGCGAAGCATACCCTTGTCGTCGAATTCGCCAACGACGCGAGTAGGTATCTGGCGACGCGGGAGGCTTTTCAGCCGTGCGGCTACGAACCTACGACGGGAACAGCACCTTACGAAAAAGGCTGGGGGAGAAACTCAGGGTGCCCGCTAAGTGGCAGCTCCACAACCTCTTTCCCAATAAGGAGAGCGCATGATGAGGAACAGTATTAGATGGGGAGTCATCGGCTCCGGCGGCATTGCCCGCCGCCGAACCATTCCCGAAGGAATCATCCCTGCTCAAAACGCGGAATTAGTCTCGGTCTTCGACATCGATCCCAAAGTCAACTCCGAAGTCGCCCAACAGTTCAAAGCCAAAGCCTCGGACAGTATCGACGATCTGCTCGAGGGGGGGATTGATGCTGTCTACGTGGCCACGCCGGCCAACAAGCACCACGAAGAGGTGTTGCATTGCGCCCGAGCCCGGAAGCACGTACTTTGCGAGAAGCCCCTAGGGATGACCGTCCCCGAGGGCGAAGAAATGATCGCGGCTTGTCGGCACGCCGGCGTGCAATTAGGCTGCGGGTTCATGATGCGTTTTGAATCGCAAAATCAGAAGGCGCTGAAGCTCATTCAGGAAGGAAGGCTTGGCCAACCGGTTTACGGCCGCGCCCAGCTAGCTTGCTGGTATCCGCCGATGGAGGGTGCTTGGCGGCAGGATCCCGCCCAGGGTGGTGGCGGCTCGTTGATAGACATGGGGGGCCATTGCATTGATTTGCTGGAGATGTTTTTGGGAACAGTGAAGAAAGTCAGTTGCTTTACCAATCGGACAATCCACAGGTATATATCCGAAGACAGCGCGGTAGCGATGCTCTTTTTCGCCAATGGAGCGATTGCAACTGTCGACGCGTTTTTTTGCATCCCCGATGAAAGCAGCAACAATGTTCTCGAGCTTTACGGTTCACGCGGCAGCATTCTGGCGAAGGGTACGATTTCACAGGAGAGCGCGGGGGAAATGATCGCTCTCCTGCAGGAGTCCGACAGAGGCTATGACGCCCAGCAGGTTCGCATGGCGGCGCAAGGTCTGGAAATTGGTCCGGAACCGGTGAATATTTACCGCGCGGAAATCGAGGAATTCAGTCAGGCTATCTTGGGTGGTCGCCCAACCAGGATCAGTGGTGAAATTGGCTTGCGAAGCCAGAAGATCCTCTCCGCCTGTTACGAGTCAGCAAAAACCGGCAAGGTCGTCGAGATCGTCTAGGCTGGAAAGTCGCGACCAAACCAAGGCGGGGGAAGCTGGGAAGAGCCAACCCCCAGGCAAGCCAAGCCTTCTATCCTGTTCCCTAGTAGCCCCAATCGTATTCGCTTAGTTTATGCGTATGCGTTAATCGTCTGCTGCGCAGGATGAGCCGGATCCAGGATCCTCGGCACGAGACACAGATGGATAATTCAAAGATAGGCACGTAAAGTCTCGTCGTGCAGTAGAAGCAAGTTTTCTGTTATTATTAGGTAGGCCGAGCCCCGGCCATATTGGAGAATAGCCGATACCAACGCATATGGAAAGGTTGACCACATGGGAAGGACTTTGGCTGAGCTTCTGACGGAATTTATAAGCCCAGGTGTTCGGACCAAAAGCATACCTTTATCCAAAGTGAAAGCGGTCCTGGCGACGGAAGGCAAGTCAGGTCAGCGACAGCGCGTTCTGCCGGGCACGTGATGGTCTACTATGTGTTCGCCTTGGCGTTGAACATGCAAGTTTCTTATCGTGAGGTGCTACGCTGTTGGCTGGAACTCCCGAGGCTGCATCGAAGGTGGATGAAGTAGCGGCTACACCGGGGATCGATGCCTTGTTTGTCGGATTATCAGTCGTGATGTGAAGAATATGTATCCGAGCATTGCCTGTGAACGTCCTCCGGATGGCAATGCAGATGGCCTACCATGAAACACGTTTCAGAAAAGAGGGAAAGGGACAAAGCAGTCATAGAGGCTCTTGTTCGGAAGTACGGTCCGATATCCCGGGCGGAGATCCGTCAACTGACCCACCTGAGGTGGAGCCTTATTTCACCCGTGGTGAGAGAACTGCTGAATGAAGAGAAGTTCCTGGAAGTCGGCCGCTCGAGCAATCCGATGGGGCGAAAGCAGATTCTGCTTCAACAGAATGAAGAATACGGTTTTGTTGTGGTGGTCAAACTTGATCCCGAAACCGTCTTCACGGCTGTGACGAACCTTGTTCCGCGCATACGGAGCAAGGTCACCGCAACGACCTACGTGAATGGCGGCGTGGAGGGACTTATACGCCAGTTGTTCTCGTGTGCGCGGGCAGTCATTCAACAAGCCGGAATCCAGCGGGAGAAAATACTTGGAATGGGCGTCGCTGACCCTGGTTTGGTCAACGTACTAGAGGGAGTCTCGGTACTCTCTTCAACCCTCTGCTTTTGGAAAGAGGTCCCTGTCAAAAAGCTTTTCGAGGAGGAGTTTGGCATCCCCTTGATGCTCGAGAGCGATACACGCGCTCAGGCGCTAGCCGAACGTCTCCTCGGGGCGGGGGAGAACGCCGAGGACATGATTTATGTTGAATACGGGAAGGGAATCGGCGCGGGCATCACAGTCGACGGGAAGATGCTCCGCGGCCATAACTGGATTGCGGGCGAGTTAGGTCATATTCCCATGATCGAGAATGGTCCTGCCTGTGCTTGTGGAAGCTTCGGGTGTCTCGAGGCGCTGGTGGGATCCTCAGCCATTGAAGCGCGCTGCCGCAAAGCGATCCAGGAAGGGAGCAATTCCCGGGCCCTGGAACTCGCCAACGGTGACGCGAAGAAGATCACGGTGTGGACTGTCCTTCAGGCCGCAGATCTCGGTGACAAAACCTGCGTCGCAATTGTCGAGGAACTAGTGAAATATTTGGGCCTCGGCTTATCAACCCTGGTAAATCTCTTTAACCCTTCCATCGTGGTTTTGGACTACCGTTTGCAATTGGCAGGTGAGAGTTTCTTGGAGCAGATAGCTCGGGCTGTAAAAAAGCAGGCGCTGCGACAATCGACCGCGAACCTTGAGTTCCGTTACTCAACGTTAGGAAGTGATGCGGGCCTGTTGGGTGCTGCATTGAACGTTTTGGAAAAGATCTTTCAGATTCCTGCGCTCAAGCCTCCAAGGTTTATGATTGAGAGAGCTGTGATCGACGCCTTTGCTGCCCAGCGAGCAGCTTGTGCCAGGGAGTCGAGTCTTCAGCAGTCTGTCCTCAATGCGTCCCAAACGGACCTTCGACCCTCGACTGAGAGGAAATCCGGTGGGCTGTCCCGCGCGTCGTAGTATGGGAGCGGGAAGTGGTATTCCTCGAATTTCTTGTATTAACTGTGCAAACAGATGTAGATATGCCGCCGCCCATCGCGATCGTAATCGCCGAAGGTCACGCCGGTGAAGGTTCCCTGCGGGAGTTGGGCCGGATGCTAGACGTCTGAGCGAAGTAGCAAGTGAGCCAGCGGTTGGCTTTACGCGCAGATTTCCGATTGAAACCGGGCCAGAGCGAGCAGAGGGTGACAATAACGGCGGCGCCGCGACGATCTAGGCTGGGACCAGCCCGTTTCCCTCCGGGACTGCTCGCTGGACCGGAAGATGTATGAATCGAGGCGAATTCTTGGCGTTATCAGCGGCGCTGCTAAATTGGGAAGCGGGGGGGTTAGCTACCCCTCAGCCGATTCCGGAGCCGCACTTTCCTAGCCGCCTCTACTTGTTCGTCTGGCGCAATTCTGAACTCGCTAACGTGGACCGCATGGCCGGGTTAGTCCGGGCCAGGCCGCGCGACATCCTGGAACTCGGGGAATCGAGGGGCCTGTCTCGCAAGCCTGAACTTACCGTGGACCAGTTGAAGAGAGTTTACGTTACGGTGCTCCGCCAGAATTGGCGAGTGCTTCCGAATAGCCAGATTATTGAGCTGCTCGGCTCGACGCCGGAGCAGTTTGCGTTCCATCTCAGGAGAGATGATTACCTTTGGATCGCGCTGGGTCCGAAACCGGAGTGCGCGGAACTGGTGTATCGGCCCCTGTCAGCGAACCAACGGGAGCAAGCCGCAGGCATCCGCGCGATCGTTCGCGCCTCGATCGGTCCCGATCTGGAAGCTCCCGGCGAGGCTCCGGCGCAATTCTACATGCGCTGAATGCGCCGGATTCAGGTAGTACGATACAATTCCAGCGAACGGCGAACAGTGTCTGTGACCATTTGTCTTACCCTAGGGGGCAACCCCAGAGGCGGGTGAACTCGTACTTCTCGGAGCAAGAGGCAAAGGTCGCGAACTTGATTATCCAGCGGGACCAATTGCGCGGCGCTTACGGTGATGTTGGGTTTGTGCATCAGCCGGACGGTCGGCTCGCCATGATCAGGGACGAACTCGACGAGTACAGCGGCTACGGGGCGAGGTGGCTTGGCCGCGTTCAGCAGCTCTACCAAGAGAAGCAGGCCTTGGCCATGGGCATAAGGAGGCAGACATGAAAACAAGAAAGAACTTAGGTCGTTTCGCGGGTATCTTGATAATTTGCGCAACGGCGCTCTGCGCTGGAGCGCCGGCGCAGCAGGAGCTATACAATGGCATATGGCTTGATGCAAATTGGCCGCCGGGCGACGTTAAGCTCACGCCTGAACCGATGACGGTGCCTTACTTGAAAAACCCTCCCGGGATCATCAAGATCAGCATCGGCAGGCAACTGTTTATGGACGATTTCCTGATTGAAGGGACGACCCTCCAACGTACCTACCATCAACCCAAGTACTACGTGGGCAATCCAATTATCAAACCCGATAAAGCATGGGAGATAGAGGGCCCTGCGCCCTTTGCTGGGCCATTCAGTGGCGGCATCTGGTACGATAACCAGGCCAGCTCATTTAAAATGTGGTATACGTGTGGCTACCTAAGAAACACCTGCTATGCAACCTCTAAAGACGGCATTCATTGGGAGAAGCCCAATCTCGATATCGTGCCCGGGACGAACATCGTCATTGAGCACACAAAGGTTTCAAAGGGCGTGGTGAACTTTCGGTTTTGGGAAGGAAAGGAAAGACGGTGGTTGGATACCAATAGTGTGTGGGTTGATTACAAGGATGATGCCGCGCGCCGTTACAAGATCTTTTACACCGCCTGGTCAAAAGACCATCCGGACGACCCGGACGACTGGCGCCTTTATTACCGCCACTCGAGCGATGGGATTCATTGGTCAGAGCCGGAGGCGATGTCTGGTCGTGTGGGGGACCACACCAATGCCCATTACAATCCCTTCCGGGATAAATGGGTGATCAACATCCGTTATGTGGACCCTCTACAAGGCCGAGCCCGGGCCTATGTGGAGGACGATGATCCGGGGCAAGCCACAAAACTGGCAAATGACACCGTCCCAAGCGGGAGAATCGTTCCATGGCTGGCTGCTGACAAGTACGATCCTCACAATCCCAATGAAGATTTCGCGCGAATCGCGCCGCAGCTTTATCATTTTGATACCCTTGCGTATGAAAGCGTGATGCTCGGATTCTTCTCGGTATGGCAGGGCCCGGAGAATGAAGAGTGCGCCAGACGCCACATTCAGAAGCGCAATGAAGTTCTGTTAGGTTACAGCCGGGATGGATTCCACTATTACCGTCCCGACCGCAGACCCTTCTTTTATGTGACGGAGAAGCCGGACGCCTGGAACTGGGGGAATTGCCAGTCAGCAACCGGTGCATGCGTGGTAGTTGGGGACAAACTGTACTTGTATTTCTCAGCTCGCGACCTCCCCAAAGACAAGGAACAAAGATGGGATGGTCATATGAATACAGGACTGGCCTTTTTGCGCCGTGATGGTTTTGCTTCTATGGACTCCGTTCGCGAGGAGGGCACTTTGACGACACGACCGGTGCAGTTTGATGGGAAGCGCCTTTTTGTGAACACCAACACGCACCAGGGTGAACTTCGCGTCGAATTGCTTGACGCGGCGGGTACGGTGATCCAACCCTTCACAAAGGATAACTGCCAGCCTGTCAGGGTTGACAAGACCTTACAGATGGTGACGTGGAGGGGAGGCTCGGATCTGTCCCAACAGGCTGGCAGGCCGGTCCGATTCAAGTTTTATCTCCGGTTGGGAGAGATCTACTCCTTTTGGGTTAGTCAAGATGATTCTGGCGCCAGCCATGGGTATGTCGGTTCTGGAGGCCCCAGTTATGCCAGTTTCCTCGATGTCGAAGGGCACAAGGCACGTGCCGGACCGAAGTAACGACGCGGAGACATCCTGAAGGCGGTGCTAACGCCGGGGGGAATCGGGCGTTGGCAAAATGGCTCTCGGTAAGGGGCAGCCGATTGAGAGTAAGCGGTAAGCCGGTTACATCTACACAAGGGGGCTGTCACGGTTTGGGTGTCTCCACCCTGGGAAATGGTTGACCGAAGCGCGAGCTACGGTGCGCCGGCCCGCCCCCGTGGTATTCCGGGAGATGAGGTTGGCGGGGGTGGCTTCGGCCCCAGCGAACCGGTGGGCGATGGAGGTTGAGGGTGCTGGCGGGCTCACGGTCCGCTGCCGCGAAGCGCTTTCGGTGCAGGACCGTGGGTCCTCATGCCAAGCCTCTCCCCGGCGACCCGCATCTTTGTCGCCTTGCAGCCAATCGATATGCGGGCGGGCTTTAACCGCCTTTACGCCCACGGGCAAACGAGGCTGAATCAAGATCCTTTGAACGGCCATCTCTTCGTATTTACCAATCGGCTGGGGCCTGTGGTCCGTGCTCGTTCGGCGTAGCGGCGCAGCAGGTATCGAACACCGAAGCGGGTCATGGGTTCGCCCCGATGGTTGCGAAAAATGGGGGCGGGTATCGGCGGTTGACGCGGGTGTGGCACGCAGCAAGGCTCGGAGTGCGTTGACTGTCTCCTCCCACAGTGGACAGAGCCGTTCCTTGCGTCCCTTGCCGCGCAGGCGAACGAAGGTGGGTCGATCCACTTGCAGATCGCTTGCCCGGATATCGAGCAGTTCCTGCACCCGGGCGCCTGTGTTGAACAGAGCGAGCAGCAACGCCCGATCACGGACGTGATCCTGCCGATCGGGCGAGACGGCTTCGAGCATCGCGTCGCCTTCCAGATAGTCTACGGCGCGAGCGGGTCCGCGCTTGATGGGAACAGCCAGGAGGCGCTGGGCCTCTTCCACCTGCTCGGGATCGCGCGTGCCGAGGAAGCGCGCGAACGCATGAATGGCGACCGGGCGGGCGTTCCGGGTGGCGACGCTATTCTTCCTCTCCGTTTCGAGATGATCCAGGAAGACGAGGACATCGTCAGCCCGCAGGTGCTGGAGCTCCAGATCGACCACCCCACAGCGGCGAGAAAGCGAAGGAGCAGCACGAACGTATCGCGGTAACTCAACACCGTCCGGGGACTCAGCCCACGTGTGAGCGGCAGGTGCTGGGCGAAGAACGCGCGGAGGGCGGTCGCAAACTTCATTGGGGGAGAAGGCGTCATGGACGACCTCCTTCCCCAGCGCCGGCAGCAAGCCATGCCGCCGAGTGGGTGTGGAACCGTTCGCTGGCCGCCTCGGCGGTCGCCTCGAGGAAGGTCAGGTAGTACTGTGTCGAAACGACGGACGCATGCCCCAGGTAGGTCGCCAACGCGGGCAGACGGGCTTGCACATCGACGCCTGCGCGATACCAGCGCAAGAGCGCCTGGACCGCGAAGGTGAACCGGAGGTCGTGGATCCGTGGGGCCCGACCCTGGGATGTCCGAATCCCGGCCGCCCGAATCACTTTCTTCAGCAAGTGACCGAAGCCCGGGCCCGTGTAGCCCTGAAACCGTGCCCCATGATTGTGAACCAGCAGCGGCACGTCCCCGTCACAGGATGCACCGAGCCTCCGACGAGCCGTGAGATATCGATCGAGTTCCATCGCGGCGTCAGCCGACAGGGGCACGAGGCGTGACTTGTCGAACTTCGACCGCCGCACGTGGATGACTCCAGCAGTCGTCTCGTAGTCCCCCAGGGTAAGACGTACCAGTTCGCCACGACGGAGGCCTGTCGTGTAGAGGAGGACGATGCCGACACGGGCCACCTCGCGGTGCAGGGGTGACCCTTGGTGTGGCGCCAGGCCTTCGGCTGTAGCGAGCAGGCGGACCACGTCGGCTTCCGAATAGATATAGGGCAAGGGTCGAGGTCCCTCAGGCGGGAACTGCGTTGGGTCGGGCACAAAACTGTAAGGGTGCTCGCGTCGGCGAAACAGGCAGAAGTGATACACGGTCCGGAGCCGTGCCGCATCGTGTCCTCGCCCGTAGAGACGCCATTGATTCACTCCAAGCTGTGAAGGTCTCGCGCGTCAGGTCCGTGGCATGGCAGGAGGTGAGGAAGCGCTCGAGGTACCGGAAGATATACGCCGTCGTAAGAGCACGCCGGCCCCGCGCCGCGGACCCCCGCGCCCCGGCACACGTATGCCGGTGCGTGCCGTCCACAAATCGAACGCGTCACTGACGGCGATCGGCTGGATAGGACCCCGAGGCGCACGGACGCGCAGGAACAGTCGCCGCTCACTGGTTTCCCCGGCTCGGTGGCGCAGATACGCCACCAGGGCTGTGGCGACTTCATTGGTGAGCGGCAAAGCCAACGGTGTGCCGATCTTGGGTCGCGGTACACGAATCACCCGTGCCCGCCACTGAATGTCATCAATCTCCAGGCTGGAGACCTCGCTCCGGCGGAGACCATAGATGGCGATCAGGAGCAGCATGGCGTAATCCCGACATCCTTTCACTGTCGAGCGCTCGATCGCGCGTAGCAGTGACAGCACGTCGCTCCAGGGGAGGGCACGGACGAGTCGAACTGCCGGTCGAGCCCGGGCCGGATATCCCCGGAGGCAGCTAGGAATCTCAGAAAGGATCGTATTATCGCGATGACCTTCCGCATGGTGACCCGCCCCACACGGGCACTGGCTTCGGTCACGAAGGTCTCCAGATCGACGATCTGGACTTGTGGCAGGCGGCGTACGTCGTCGTCATGCCGGAGGAAGCGCAGAAAGTCAGCCGCGACGACGACGTGTCGCGCGATAGTCGAGGCGGCCAGTCCGCGCACCCGTTCGAGGTGTTCGCGGTAGCCATGAATCAGCCGCTCCGAGGGTGTCGGCGGCGGGGATGCCAAGTCGCTCCGCTCTTCGAGGTACTTGAGCAACGACCGGCCAAGTGCAGCAATTGTTAGCGGAGGCCGCCAACCTGCGTCCGCGCGGCCTCCCTGCGAGGGCATGCGCGGCAAGTGCTTCTTGGATTGCGCGCCCGTACGGGATTGCGCATCACGGCATCAAGATACGGGGCTGCAGATGACTGCATGAGTCGTGCAGTCACACTTGGCCGGCGAAACAATTTGGTAATCATCGATTCCTCCTTGTCAGCCCTTGGGCTGGCAAGGAGGAGTCTCACACAATATGTGGTGCCTTGCGTGCATCCGGCTCGCGTCAGTTGCCCAGATCAGCCCACAGCAGACCGGCGGGCAGACATATTCTTGCATCCGACATATTCCAACGAAAGGTGACCTTCCGTTGTCCATGCTTCGCCTCAACACCACGACGGTGATGGCCGAATCGCTGGCGGTGCCGATGCGGGCTTCGCAGAAAGGCAGGAGGGTGCCCCTCTCGGTCGTCAAGAGGGCGGGGATGCGGTGAATAAAGTAACCGCCGTCTTTTTCGTGGTAAAGCGGGACCTCAGTCATGAATGGGCGGGCGCCGTAGGCTTGCCAAGAAGCCAGGAAGTTCCCCGCCCAGGCGCAGCCCACAGCCGTGCGCACAGCCAACCCATGATAGGAACTCATGTAACCCCCCCTCGTTGCAAAGAGCGCGGTTCAGCTTTCTTTCGTAGTAGAGCCATCGAGACCTGCCGCAGCCATTGCTTGTTCAATAACCTCAACCGAAACCCGTGCATCTTCAATTCCGCATTCAGCCTGACCGGCTCCCACGATCGCATCCAGGAACGCGCGGTCTTCGGCGCGAAACATGTCGTCACGGGCGGTGGGAAATGTGTCGTGATGCGAGTCGCCGCCAACCTCGTAAACAGAAACTGTGCAGCGATCCCATGACGCAAACTCAACGATGATGACCCCGGCCGTGCAGATCAACTCGGTCTGGCGGCGGCGGGGTATTTGAAAGAAATCGAGATGGATGGATGCCAAACAGTTTGCTTCAAAGGTAATCAGAATCTCAGCTACGTCTGGTGCTTCAATATCGATATTGCTGTAGGTACCGGCGGCACAGATCACTTTGCGGACGGTGCTATCAGCAAACCACACCGCGAGATCCACTTCGTGCGTCAGATCGAATGCGCCGCTGTATTTTGAGGTAAATAAGGTCCGGTAGTCCGGCCGCACGGAAGGAAAATTTTCGCCCATCAAACACCGAATGGAAACAAGGCGGCCGAAGCGGCCACTCTCGAGCAGACTCTTGGCCTTGCGCAGTCCATCGTGGTAACGGAAACAAAGGCCGGTCATGGCGATGCGATTCGCTCGTTGCGCTGCACTGGCCAATTCACTGATTCCCGCGCTCGAAAACGAAAGAGGCTTTTCACAGAAGATATGAGCGCCCGCGTCGATGGCCTGCCTAGCCATGGGAATATGCATCTTCGGAGGCGTGCACACGAAGACGGCGTCCGGATTACTTTCAAGGCCCACTTCGTAGGACTCAAACATGCGGACCGGTGTCTCGTTTGCCAGCTTTTCGCATTGATCTTGCACAGGATCGCATGCTCGTATGTCCTTCACGCCGAGGCTACGAAGGACGCGCGCATGGCGCTTTCCGATGCTGCCGCAACCGGCAATCAGCACACTTGCTTCATTCCAGTTCTTTACCATGCGGTCAAACCTCCGTCGACAGCCAGATTGGCTCCCGTCACATAAGAAGAGGCCTCAGACGCAAAGAACACGACAGCTCCTTTCATTTCCTTGCCGTCTACGCCCATTCGACCGATCGGGACCGTCTCGCTGTACTGCCGCGTGAACGCCTCAGTGTGCCCGCGCCAGAAACCTCCGGGGCAAATGGAGTTAACGCGGATGCCGTAGGGCGCAAGATAGACCGCCATGTCGCGCGTCATCGCAACCACCCCGCCTTTGGCGGCATGGTAATCGACGGTGGCTCCGCCGATGGTAGTGCCCCGGTAGATCCTGCGATCCTTACCGACTAGTGCCGTCGTAGAAGCAATATTGATGATATTTCCGCTGTGGGCCGGCATCATCGACTTGGAGAGAACTGCTCTCGAGCAAAGGAACACACCATCGAGATTTACCGCCAGCGTATCGCGCCATAGCTCGAACGGGCGTTTTTCAATCTGTGCGGTATCCGGTGTGCTGCTGACGTTACCGGCGTTGTTGACGAGTATGTCAATGTGAGCAAACTCCTTCAAGACTGCATCGACCATCGATGCTACGTTGCTTTCGTCTCGAACGTCGCACTGGAACCCCGCGGCGCGCTTGCCGGTTTCCTTGGCAATGCGCTCGGCTGACTGGAGCGCGTTATCGAGCGTGCGGCTGGTAATTGCCACGGCAGCGCCAGCTTCCGCAAGCGCCAGCGCCATGTCGTACCCCAGGTTGCGCGCACCGCCAGTTACCAGCGCGACCTTGCCGCTGAGGTCGAAGAGTTCTCGGATATGGGGTGATTTCATATTATGGCCTCCCGAACTGCAAATGTTTCGATCCTGATTCGCCAAGGAAAAACTCGATCTAATCACCATTTCTTTCCGAAATTCAGGGCGGCTTCGCGCAGGGCGAGGAAATTCTCGATCGGCACCGCGTCATAAACTTCCGTCGTCGAACCGATCATGATGCGGCCCTCGGCCGCGTCAATGGTTCGCTGCACAGTGTTACGAATCTCGTCAGGGGAGCCGAACACAAGGAGATGGGACACGTCCCGCCCACCAGCAGTAATTGCGGATAGCGGCAATGAATATCTCCGACATCCATCCCCGCCTGAATTTCAATGGGATTCAATGCGTCAATCCCCGCCTCCACCAACTCGAGAATCCTGTACAGATTGCCATCGGAGTGAAACAGTACCTTCGTTCCTCGCCGATGAAACGCTTCAAAGACCCTGGAGACCCTGGGGAAGTAGGCGCGCTCGAACCACTTGGGGTTGAACAAAGGTCCGGAGTGGAAAGCGATATCGTCGGCGAGAAACGCCGCGTCTAGTTCGAGGTCGCGTGGCATATGCTCTACCCAAGCGATGGTTTGGGCGGCATTGACTTCGAGCAGATTGTCGATCAATTCGGGATAGTCCGCCAAGTAATAAACAAACTGTTCGAGACCGACCTCGTGATACAGATTAGTCAGCCAGTCGGAAGGACCGGTCAGGAAGAGAAACACGTCGCCAAAGCGGCGCTGTTCCTCAGAGTGACGCGCCAGCCGTTCGTCCAAGGCGGTTTGCTTCGCGCCGTTCCGTGAAGGGTCGTAGGCGGACAAAAAGCGTTTCTTTTCGGTCGCATACTCCTCTGGCGTCCCGAGTTTTAGCGGGCTGATCCAGTCGGTCCAGCGGAAGTATTGGCGGAAGCGCCCGTCAAGCAGAGCTTCTATCCCCTCGGCCTGCGGCGTGCGAATCCTCGGCCGGGTTGCGTCAACGGAGGATTCATATGCCTTGTATACGACCTCCTGGCCATTTTGCGGAGTCGCGCTCTGGCAGGCGAAATGCGCAATCACAGCGTCATTGCGAAGCAGGTCGTAGAGTGGAATGCGCTGCGGAATTTCGCCGCTGAGAAAAGTCTGAACCAATTGACGAGATCCATGCATAATCAAAAACTCACGGCGACTGCGCCTGCTAGCGCGTCCTTGCATAGGCCTGACCGGACCAGCACAAGGGTGCGCGGTTGCAGGTTCTTCCCTACTTTGCGGATAAGCTCGACCTTGTAGGTAATCGCATCAGGTCCTTTTCCCTCATACGCACCTCCAAGACTTGGCGCCACAAATGAGGGATGAAGATATGCAGGTTGCCCAAAACCGCCAGCACGTCACAATACGCCATGCAATAGACCTCGCTGCCAAAGATGGGGCGGGTGGTTACGGTGCCAGTGACGGCTGATTACCTCCACGAGCGCCGCCAGCCGGTCGTCATCGGGGGTTCGTCGCCCCTGCTGGCGCTCGTTGAAGCCCTTGACATCGAGCCACGTTTCGAGGGCCGAAATATCCAGGTGCTCTTCCGTAGGGGGGAGCGTAAGCACTGGCTGCTCGCCGGTTCCTTTCCCCTTTTGCTTGGCAGAGTACTTCCCCCTCGGCAATGGTCACCCCCAGTGCTGACGGCGGCTTAACCGAACCCACTCATAGTATCATAGACATGTTCATAGGGAACAAGGCTCGAAGGCGGGGGCGAATGCAGGCGCGAAGGTTCCCGCGCCTCATAAACGCCTTCAGCAAGAAATTTTCGAACCTGAAGGCCCAGGTTGTGCTACACGTTGCCCACTATGAGGGTGACACCAGCGGTGGAGGCTGGAATCAGAAACCACGTCTGGACAAGCGGAGAACTCTTCGCGTAATTTAGGATGGTGCTAAATTTGGCAAGGCTACTCGTTGCACGGCAGGTGTTAACGGCACCCACTGCGCCCCATGCGTCGCCCCACGTAATTCCATCACAAAACGGGGGTGTGCGATGCCAGCAGGAGCGCAGAAAGAGGGATCGCTAGTGGCAAAGGTTCTTCCAGACAGACAAATTCACAAGCTTCTGGGGACGGTCATCCTGGATGCCGACGAAAACAGAATCAATCCGAACGGCATAGAAATCCGTCTCGGAAAACACGGGCTGTTTCAATCCACGGACGAGGAGAAGGAGCTCGGCCCCGGCATGTTCCTCAAAGTTCTGCCGGGAGAGAGCGTGACGATTTCCAGCTACGAGACTCTTGTCTTCACTAGAGAGGTGATTCATAGGATTTCCCCCGGCTGCGATCTCATGGCCCTCATTACACCGACCACAACAATGATGCGAGAAGGCATCATGCAAACAGCGACTAAGGTGGACTCAGGCTGGAGTGGTGCACTTAATTGGGGCTTGCGCAACAGTTCGACCAGGGACTTCATTCTTGGTTACGGTGAACCCATTTTCAAGTTGACAATCTTCTTGCTTGAAGAGGGCGAGACACCGGACGTTCCATATGGTGACCGTGCCAAGGACAGATATCAGAATATTCAGGGGGTTTCCAGATCGAAGCGCACAATCCTTGCAAATATACCAAAAAAGCAGCTTGTAGGCTCTGCGGTAGAGCGCCTTGACCCAGCCCGACAACTGCGCGAAGCGCGATATCCGTTCGATCACATACAGAACTGACCGACCTTCACGAGTTTCAAGTCGTTTCTAGTGATGTTCTGCTTCTTAAACAAACGATATATCTACAGTTCTGTTGGCAAGTACACAGGAATCCGGGTGAAGGGCAACCGAAATCACCGATAACAAAGAAAATTGCTTGACAATCGGAAAAGGCTATGCTAACAGGAGGGACATTGGTCGGCCTCAACGCTTGCCAACTGTGGCATGCCGGAATACGGGCTGCGCAGGGTGTTGAGGTCAAACATTTCTCAGGAGGTTGTCTATGAATTCGGTGATTTCTAGTTCAATGCGGCTTTTATCAGTAGCAGTAGGCTGTTTGCTGCTCACTTTGTTGATGGGTACCCCGATTCAGGCCCAAGTTGAGACGGGAAGAATTCTGGGGATGGTTAAGGATCAGTCCGGCGCAGTCATCCCAGGAGCCAAAGTCACGTTGACGAATGAGGAAACGAACCTTACTCTCACCATGACAACAGGGCCCACCGGATATTATATGTTTCCAGGCATTCGAATTGGGAACTACAAAATCGAAGTTGAGGCTAAAGGCTTCTCAAAGTATGTGCACGCTGGTGTGACTCTACACGTCCAGGAGGACGCTGTCGTGGACGCCACACTTGTTCCCGGGGTGCTGACCCAAACAATCCAAGTGACGGCAGCGGCCCCAGTGTTACAAACGCAGAACGCCTCGCTCGGCCGGACTGTAGAGTCTCAAGTGATTAACGACTTGCCCCTGAATGGCAGGAATTGGACAACGCTTGCCCAGCTTGGCGCGGGAGTTTCCCAATGGCAGGCGGGTGGGGTTGAGTTTACTGCAAACGGCCACCCGGGCGAGCAAAATTACTACATGCTGAACGGAGCCAACAACAACGCCGATATATGGGGTCCCTATGACTATGTTGCGCTTCCGCCCCCAGACGCCATAGCAGAATTCAAGGTCCAGACGAGCAATTATAGTGTGGAAATAGGCCACTCGGCCGGAGGGATTGTAAATGCCCAAACGAAGTCAGGGACCAACCAACTTCACGGCGATGCCTGGGAGTACGTGCGCAATGACAAGTTCGATGCGGCGAACTTCTTTGAAAATACATCGGGTATTTCGAAAGGGGCCTTCCGACAGAACCAGTTTGGGGCAACTTTTGGCGGTCCCGTTTACATTCCGCATCTCTATAACGGCAAGAACAAGTCGTTCTTTTTCGTAGACTATCAAGGCCTCCGTGTCCGGCAAGCGTCAGCCACTGTTGACACGGTCCCCACGAGCTCAATGGTGAATAGCGGCTTTACAAATCTGCAAGATTTAATCACCTACTCGAGTGGAACGCGAACTGATAACCTGGGGCGAACGTTCCCTCTCGGCACGATGTTTGACCCGGCCACGACACGCAATGTGACGGCAGGGCAAACTGATCCTGTTACGGACATAGTGGCCCCGCAGAGTGGCTTCGTGCGTGATCCTTTCTACCAGGGAAGCCTGGTTGGCATCACAAACTTCGTTTCCCCTGCAATCGAATCGAATCTCAACCTCCTTCCCGCTGGTCGGCTCGATCCTAATGCTATTAAGCTACTAAACCTCTACCCCGCGCCGAACCAAGCCGGCTTTTACAATGATTACACATACGGCGGTCCCCTCTCGGAGGGCAACAATCAGGTCGACTTTCGCGTTGATCATAACTTTAGTGCTCGAGACCAAATTTTCCTATTTGGGGATCTTCACAAAGATGTCCTAGTCACGCCGCAGGCGTTCCCGGGCCTTGGGGGAGAGGGACAACTATATACAGCGGGGCCAGAGGCCAACCACACTACCGCCTTCGGGCTTAGCGAGACGCACTTTTTCTCCCCAACGATGATCAACGAAGCCCGACTTGCCTATAACAGGGGGCAGCAGACCATTTTGGGCAACTACGCCAACACCATGGGGATCCCTGAACAATTCGGTATTCAAGGCATTCCGCAAGTAGCCGACAACGGTGGTCTTCCCGCATTCAATATCGCAGGCCTCACTTCGATGGGAACCGCAGGGTGGGTCCCCACAACGTTGGAGGGTCACACGTGGGATCTCACGGAAAACATAACCAAGGTTTATGGCGCACATACTTTCAAGGGTGGGTTCCAGGGAGACTACATGTATGGTCCGATTTGGCAGCCATCATGGTCGCATGGCGGGTTCGACTTTGGGGGTCTCTACACTGAGGTGCCAAACACCGGCGGTGGAGCGGGCGGCATGGCTCAACTTCTCCTTACTCCGACTGCCTCCTCGGTGCCAGACGGGTTTGCCAACGTTGGGGGCGAAGATGCAGTGTATGCTTCGAACTTAGGGCCGACGACCTATGAGCGTTACTATTTCGGCATCTATTTTCAGGACGATTGGAAGGTAACGCCAAGGCTGACAGTAAATCTGGGATTACGGTGGGATCACTTGCGGCCTTATACTGAAAGGTGGGGCGCCCAAGCTAATTTTGTTCCTGGGCCCCCTTTTAACGGAGCTGCATTCCTAATACCAACGCGCCGCTGCAATGACCCGAATGACCCTCTATCACCCTCTTTCGAAGCGCTTACGAAGTTGGATGGGATCGCAGTGACTTGCTCAAGCAACTTGAGCCTCGGCAAGGCACAAAACACCAACTTTGCACCCCGGGTAGGAATAGCCTACCGCGTTACTCCTAAAGTGGTTTTGCGAGCCGGCTACGGCATGTTTTATGGCGCCCTCGGGTCGACCGGATATGGCGCTGGCCTCGGCAACAACTACCCATTCCAGTACAGCTTTAACTACTTCGCTCCGGATGCCGCCGATCCAATAACTTATCCAAATGGGTCCCTAGCAACTTTAGAAACAGGGTTTTCCGGAATCAATCTTAGTCCTGCGGCAGTGAATGCGGAGGGTCTGGACTTGATCGGACGCCAATACAATTACCAAACCGCCTACTTTGAGGATTACAACTTTGCAGTCCAGTATCAGGTCACACCAAATCAGGCGTTCACCCTGGCGTATGTGGGAAATGAGGGACATCACGAGGGTGCAATTCCCGGGCTTAATGAGGCTACTGAGATACTTCCGCCCGGCTTGAATCCGCAGCTGTACGTGCCGTACCCGGACTTCACACGCGACTCACCTTACGAGGAAACTGCGGGCAACACGTATTACAACTCTCTGCAAACGACGTTTGAGCGCAGGTTCAGCAGAGGATTTACCTTTAATGCCAACTATACATGGTCACACTGTCGCTCAGATTGGCGTGCTCCGTCGTCCAGTACGATCGGCGGATACCGAGCGGCTACTTTACCAGGGTTCGGACTTCGGGGCGATTATTCATACTGTGATGCCGATGAGCCGAACATATTTCACTTTAGTGGCCTGTACTCCCTCCCGCTCGGAAAGGGTCGGTATTTTCTGGGCAACAGCAAGGGAGTTGTCAACCAGTTAATTGGAGGGTGGCGAATCAATTGGATCATGACCATGCAAGACGGGCAGCCCTTCAACATCGGCTGCCCAATTTCCACCACTGCGGACTTCGGCTGCTATGCTTTATTGGTCCCGGGACAGAATATCTACGCTGGGCCGCACAATGTGAACCAGTGGATCAACCCGGCTGCCTTTGCGAACCCTCCAGTGGCCACCACTATTGGACAAAGCGACTACGCCCCGCTCGGTGGTTCTCCCACCCAAGCCCACGGGCCGGGAGAGCATCGTCTGGACTTTTCAATTTTCAAGGAATTCCCCGTTTCAGAAAGCAAACGGTTCGAGTTTAGGGCGGAGTTCTTCAATCTGACGAATACACCTTGGTTCGCGAGTCCTTCGTATACAGACTTTACAAATCCGGCAACGTTCGGCCAGATTATATCCCTTCAAGATGGCGCCAGCGACCCGCGCCAGATTCAACTCGCTCTCAAGTTCTACTTTTGAACCACACTACGGGCAGACCGGGCATTCCTGGTCTGCCCCTCTCTTCCAGTCCGAATGCTCAAACGAACTGTAATTGTTTAGGCCGCCGGGAGGTCTGTATTCTCGCTAGTAGCGGTCGGACTATCATTCTTGATTTATCGGGTCAAAGAGGAGGACATTATGAAAAGAGGTTGCTTCGTGCTCTCGTTTTTTTCGTGTGGAGTGGGGCGTGCCTGGCGCGGGACGCGAGACCTCTCCTGCTGCGGAGCCCAACCGTGAGCAAGACCCAGATCGCCTTTACGCACGGGGGTGACATCGGATTGTGGACCGCAGCGGCGCCGACGCGCAGCGACCGGAGTTCGGCCCGCTCGGAGACGCCAGCAACCTCGCGTTCATAGAAGCGGACGGGTCGCTGCGGCCAGGGCATCAGGTCTATAACGAGTATTAGTGGCCACCGGTCAGACGGATTCAGTATCAAGTCCATGATGGACGGGAAACTCCCCTATGAGCAGAAACATCACTCGAATCATCGTGAGCGCGCTGGCGCTCGTCATCGCAACTGCGAAAGGACCAACAATATGAATATAACACGACAGAAACTGCTTCGGAGCTCAATCGGCTGGGGGATCCTGGCCGGACTCTTCGGAAACAAGAGGAGTCTGCTGAACGCAAGCCAAACGGGCACGGGAACCCGCCCAGGATCGCCACCGAGGGATGGATCACAGGTCGATGACTGGCATGCGGAATTGACCAAGCGGATCGCGGCCTTGGAGGCACGCGGCGGAGGGACGCTGGAGCTGGGTGATGGCGTGTACGAGATCGCCAAGCCGCTCCGCCTGCCGGTCTCGGTCAGTCTGGTGATGAAACCGTATGCTGTCATCCGGGCGCGGCCTGGTTTCCAGGGAGACGCGGTCATCATCAAGGGCGGCGGGAAGTACTGAAAATTCTGTTTCCACGGCGGTTGGATTCGCGGCGGCGTGATAGACGGGAACCGCCAGCCATTGACCGGACTGAGGGTGGAGAGTGATGTGGAGCGGATGGAAACTGCGGACCTTGAAGTGCTGAACCCGCTTTATAAAGGCATTCACCTGCTCAAGGGTGGATATGAAACGAACCTCACACGGGTCCGCTGCGATATTGAACTGAACACGCGTTATGTGCCCAAGAGCATCGGCATCCATTTCGAAAGGGACGACTGCAAAGTGATCTTGGCTCATGTCATCGTCTATGAGACTGGCGTGCGGAGCGATGCATCCACCAATTGGTTCACCATGGTCCATGTCTGGAATGATGACCCGAACCAGGGACCAATGAAACATTGCTTCTATTGCAACGGAGATCTCAATACTTTTAACCAGTGCTTCGCCGATTCGCCGACAACCGCGGGGTTCTACATTACCAAGCCCCGCCATTCCATGGTTCAATGCCGCGTTTGTTACAGTCGATGGGCAGTTGACAATGCTGGCACCGGGTTCCTGATCACTCCCGAAGGCAAACACGGGACCTACCTGGGTAACGTCCTTGTCGCCGACAAAGGACACCGGCTGGCCAAGGCATTCGCCGGCGACATGGATGGCTCCTGCATTCTGGGCACCAGCGTTCGGGGCGTCGTGAGGGGCCTGGAGAACCGTATCCCGTCGGGCAGTTCTGTCGATCATCCTGCGTTGAACCTGGCGGGCAGCGGTGTCCGCCTGACACAACAAGCAACCCCGCCGTTGCCAGAACAGGGAGATCTGGGGGAAGTAAGGTGGGTGGATGACGGCACGGCCTCGGCGCTGTGGGTCAAGACCACGGGCGGTTGGAAGAAATCCGAACTGGTGTAATAACCAGAACTGGAAAGTATGGGCAATTTCGGGGAGATTTATGAGAAGTATCCATCAAAGGAAGCCTGCCCCGTGGGCGCGGGTTCGCGCTCCGGTTGCTGCATATTTGTTTGCCAGCAAATAGCGCGATGGTGCTGCTGGTCGCACGTTGGGCCCTATCAACAGGCGCACTCCCGGGCTCTGCGGATGCCCGTCCGCGCCCGCCTTTTTCGTTGCAGAAGGGAGCGGATACTCCAATCGGCGATGCGTCGGGCGCTAATGGCCTCATGTTCTTCTCTCTTGAGTTTTTGTCGTAGTTGAGTCAGGTCGTCGGCCTCGGCCAGAGCGCAGCCCTGCGGAGCCCGAAGGGCGGAGCGCTTAGGGCGAAGCGGAGGCCGACCCCAACGGCGGCGCGCCGGCGGGTCGGGCCAGGGGCAAGCTTCCCAAATTCCCTTCCCGGTAACCGCCCCGCTAGGGATGGTCGGGCTCCGGTCTCCACTTCCTCTCCCTCGTCGCTCTTGGGGCTTCTCTCACTCTTGCCTTCTCATCTTGCCTACTGTCGGCGCGCATTCGAAAACGTAGAGATTTGAACATAGGCCGGTTGACCGCCCTGAGGGTGGAGTTAGGTCGGTGGCGGAGGATAGGCTGTCAGCAGCGGGATAAGGTAAGGGAGCCGAAACCATCAGTTTGCGAGGAGCCAGGTTTTGTGAGCCTCATCAGCGGAGGTCGATGGTTACGCCGAGATCACTGCAGGCAGCAACGGGTTTGCCGTCGACGGTCGAGGCTGGGTAGTGCTTTTTCTTTATCTCATCCACAGCTTGCGTATTAATCTTGTTGCGTAGAGCGGTTCCAGCCTCGGGGTAGGCGAGCCGGAGGACGCGCAGATGCGTGACCCTCCCGTCGGGATCGATTGCGGCCTTTGCAATCAAATTCGAATTCGGCGGTCCCACAGCACTCTGAGGAGCATCAGCGAGAATTTCTCGCGTGGACCTAGATATCGGGTAGGCAGTGAGTCCGCAATCGTCTGCAGCCGGCGTCACACTGGTCTGTGAGAACCTCAGGGCCTGCCCTGTGGGACCAGCGGGCGAGGACTCAGCCCTTCGGACTGTCTGAATAATGCGGTTGAGGTCGGCCTGGGTAATTGCAGGTTGGGGACCTTGGGTCTTTTGGAGAAGGGTGACATCCAGTTCGCCTTCGTTGGAGAATAGCTGAAGCAATATCGTACGGGGGCGATTGGCAGGGTCTCCGAGTTGGAAGCCCTGAAATGCGGCGTTGTGAATGGAGAAGACACGAGCATCCTTTTCAGGCGGGAGGAGTGCCTTGAGCGTGAGAAGAACCATTCGAGAGGCATCGTCCCTCCGACTTTCGAACGGTTGAACGTCGGAAGGGGTGGCATTGTAGATTGTCTGAAGCAACAGAAAATCCGACCCAAATACGTTTTCTCCGAAAAGATTGCGTAGATTCTGTTGCTGACGTTCTGCCGAACCCATTATGGTGCGCACCAATTCTCCTTTGGGCGGATTCGCGATTAGCATCGCATTGCCGGAGGTGAAAGCCACAAGCTGGAAACGGCCCACGGCCTTTGTGCGTGATACTTCCACCTCCCACGGCGCTTCTAAGCTAAACCCTAAGTAGGACAAGGATGCGCCCTGCGCCTGTGACACCCTAATGTCCGTAATAGGAAGTGGACGCTTGGAAAGGAAAGGAGTTGTCCAACCCATAGCGTGCGCTTCAAGCGTCATCAGCGTCTGAATGCCGAAAAAACCAAGGTAGGCCAGGAGCGATGTGCAAACTAGTGCAATCCCGATGACGACTTTCCTGCGCTTGGACATGTCGAGGCGCATAATACCACGTCTTTCTACAAAGTACGCCAACCTGACATGATGTGGCCTGATAAACGGCCACCCCGCCGAAGTGCCCTTCGCACGCGCCAGTGAGGAGGCAGCAGCCCGTCAAGAGCTAGCGCCCGCGCTTGACGGCGTGTTTAGTGACCGTCAGGCAAATCATGCAACCCAGCACACATACTGACCCGCGACGATTCTTCTTGCGGTTTGATCATCATCTGCGGGATGGGCAACTATATGCAGGACACAGGGGAACCTTGCTGCGCAGGTAAGCAATATAGCCGTCGCCGTGAGGGAGGGGCGTGTGGAGTAACTCTTCGATGACCGGCACGAAGTAGTGCAGCGAGCGAATGGGTCCGAGCGGGATCGCATCGGGGCGGCGCGCGGCGCGTCGGACCGAAGCCAACAAGAAGGCGGTCTCCACCGTGGTCAGAGGAATCTGGCGCTCCCAAAGTTGCTGGACCAAGCGCCCGTCATGGCGGCTGACACGGCAGGGCGTGTCGGGCAAGCGGAGATAGAGATCCAGGAGCGTTTGCCGGTAGGTTTCAAGATCGTTGGGCATGGGCGTCCCTTTTGGAGTTTTTCTTGGCCGCTTCGGCTTCCATCTGGCTTTCCCGCATGCGGTAGGAATCACCTTCGATCAGGGTGACATCGGCATGATGGGTGAGGCGGTCCAGCAGCGCGGCGATGCAGGTGGCGTTGGGGAAGACAGTATTCCATTCCTTGAACGCTTTGTTGGTGGTCAGGACCACGGAGTTGCGTTCATAGCGGTGGTTGACGATTTCGAACAGCAGGTCGGCGGCGTGGGCGTCATAGGCCAGATAACCTACCTCGTCGAGCACCAGCAAGGTGGGGCGGGCGTAGAAACGGAACTTGCGGCGACGCCCGGCGGGGGAATCCCGGTCGAGGTCGGCGAGCAGGTCGGAGACGGTGCGGAACAGGGCCGTGTGGCCGGCCAGGATGGCAGCGTGGGCGATATTTTTGGCAATCATGGTCTTGCCCAAGCCGGCCGTGCCGCACAGGATCAAGTTGCGGCCGCGGGTGAGGAAGTCGAGGGTGAGGGCGCGCTCGATCAAGGGGCGGTCGATTTTCTTAGGCCAGTTCCACTCGAAATCCGCCATCGGTTTGAAGCGGCGCAACCGGGCCTGCGCGAGCCGGCGTTCCAAGCTGCGGCGGGCGGCGGCGTCCGTTTCGGAGCGAGCGATTTCTTCCAGCAGTTGGCGGGAACTCCAGCGCCCGGTGGCGGAGCGGGCCACCAGGTCGTCGAGCGAGTCGGCGGTAAGAACTAGACCGAGTTGCTTCAATTGTGCGACGAGATCATTCGTGGGCATCGGGATCTTCTTCGGGGTCTTGGGTGAGATCATCGTAAGCCTCCAGAGAAGGATTTGAGACCGTCAGATTCTCCAGATCGGGGCGGCGCGAGAGGTTGACGGCGAGCGGGGTGCGTTGCCGCCGCTGGCGATGGCGGCGGGCCAGGATGAAGGCCACCGAGGAAAGGCGCGGAGTTTGCTGTTGAAGGGCTTCGCGGAGGGCGGCGGTGAACTCTGCGACGCCATAGTCATCGACCAGGCGAAGTAGCTGCGCGGTGAGCCGGGCGGCGGATTCGCCGCGCTCGAAGGCGGCCTGAAGGAACGCCTGACTTTCCGGAACCAGAGCGGCCAGACGACCGGAAGCGGTCGAGCCCAGGGCCTTGCGTTTTTGCTCAAGCAAGGCTTGGCGATGCGCGGGGTTTTCGATCTGCTCGTGGCGGTCGTAGGAGCGGCGATGGGCAGCGATTTCGGTCGCCCCGTCGAGCAGGCGAACGGTGGTGGGCGAAGCCACCAAGGTCAGAGCGCGGCCCAAGGCTGGCGGCGGCACGGAATAATCGTTGAGGTCAAAGCGGACGCAGAGGGTTTTATCGGCGTAGACGGTCCGCATAGAGTCACAGGAAAAAGGGTGAGCGGGGAGCGGCAACAAGTGCGGTTTCTCTTCTTCGAAAACTTGGGCCACGGTGCGGGAGCCGTCACCCGGCCAAGGGCGTTGATGGGCGACCTGGTCGCGCCAGGCCCGTGCCTGGCGGTTGAAATCCTCCAAGGTGGTGAAGGGACGGGCCGCGAAGAAGCTGGAGCGGACGTACTGGATGGCGCGCTCCACGCGCCCTTTTTCATTCCCGCGGGCAGGGCGGCAAGGCAGGGCGGCGAAGTGATAGTGGGCCGAGAGTTCCAGAAAGCGGGGGTGGAAATGAATGGCGTCGCCGCGACGTTCCAGGACCACGCTGCGAAGATTGTCGGTTTGCAAGGTCCGGGGCGCGCCACCCCAGTCGTGAAAGGCATGCACGTGACCGAGGAGAAAATTCTCCAGGCTCTGGTCGAAGAAGAATTCCAACCACAAGGCACGGCTGTAAGAGAGGGTGAGGACGAACCCAGACAAACGCCGGCGGGCGCGGCCCATGCGGACTTCGCCGAAGTACGCCCAGTCCGACTGCGCCTGCTCACCGGGGAACGTGCGCAGACGCAGAAAGGCTTCCCGGCGTGGGGGTCGCAGGTCGGCGACCACCCGGCGGAGTTGGCTGACACTGCCCGTGTAGCCGCGCGGGGCGATCATCTGGAAGAGGCGGGTGGCGCGCAGGCGAGGATATTGCTGCAAGGTCTGGCGCAGGAAGTCGAGGTAAGGATCGGTCAATTGAGCGCGCAGGGGGGGCTGGCTGCGGAAACGGTCGGTCTCCAGCGCTCGGCGCACCGTATCGGGGTGGAGAAGGAGTTCGGCGGCAATGGTGCCGATCTTCCAATGCTCGGCGTGAAACAGATGGCGGATGCGCGCGACTTGTTCATCGGGAATCATGCTGCACCTCGGGAAAAGGATTCACCCAGCGCCCCCGGCGACCGCAGATCTGACAGACGACCCAGCCGACTGGCCTTGCGGTGTCCAGTGAGGGACGCCGCCGGGGTTCTGGGGTGGCCTCGACAGGCTCAGGAGCCGGAGGCGCACTCAGATTCACACAGGGAGAAGCCCGCAGGGAAGATTGATCCGTCACGCGGGTGCGCTGACGATGGCGGTACTCGCGCTGGCGGTCGCGATGATCCTCACGCCCCCAGGGGGTCTGTTGATGGCGGCGGTTGGCCTCGCGGCGCTGCCGCCGGCGGGATTTTTCACGACATCGTGGGCTGCAGTACTGCTGACCCCGATCACAATGAGGGCAGAGATAAAACACAGCCCGGCAGGGAGGAAAGCGACACACCCGTTGACGAAAGACTGTGCAACAAGAAACCGACACCGGTTCTGTAAGGGAGCACTGGACAACCGGCGCCGATCATGAAAGGATGACTCTCGTTGGGTTGGAGGTCCTCGGTTTTGATCGGGGCCACCAATGAAAAACCCCGGTTGCGCGAACAACCGGGGTTCTCCTTTGTACGCCTCCGGGAATTCATCCTACCAAATTGTGCGGTTCCCGAACGCGCCTGCGGCGATGATGCTCAAATCCAAACCCGCCTACGGCGATGATGCTGATCCACTCTCCTCCCGGCATCTGTTCAGATTTCTACGTTCTTAAATGCGTGCGGACATGCCTACCGGCCACTGGGCGCGCGTCGATCCTGCTGATGGCCGCCAGGTCCCCTTCTCATTGAACTGCCTCCCTTATGGTCCTAAGATTCTAAGCAAGTGTTTCTTCTATCGTGGTATACCAAGTTGACATCAAATATAGAGTATTAGAGAATGGAGGCAGAAGGTTTTTCTATGCGCCTTCCTACCGGATCGAACCTTGGTTGTCCACCGAAGACCTGCAGGTTTGGGTGCGCGAAGCCCTCGCTAAGGGTGCTTATCAGCGCCGCCTAGCCGTCTGGCTAACCGGAGTCTGCCGTTTTCCCGCTCATCGGGTCGCCGAGTCGCTGTGCGTCTCCAAGCAAGCCGTTTGGCTCTGGATTGCCCAATACAACCAGCAAGGGCCCGAAGGTCTACGTCGCGGGGGGGGAGGGCGACGTTGGGCTTGGCTCTCTTGGGAGGAGGAAGGGCGCTTCTTGGAGAAGCGGCAGCAGGCTGCCCTCCGGGGCCAGATTCTCACCGCCCGGCAGCTGCGCGCCGAACTGGAGAAGCTCACCGCGCGCCGCGTGTCGTTGGCCTATGTCTATCGCCTGCTCCACCGACATGGGTGGGCGCAAGCTCGGACCGCGGCCCTGACACCCCAAAGCCCAGCCTGCGGTTCAGGAGCGATTCAAAAAAAACTCCCCAAGATCCTCGAAAAAGTAATGAATCGGCTTCCTCCCGGGGCACGGGTGCGCCTGCTGTTTCAAGACGAAGCCCGTTTCGGCTGCATCAGCGATCAGCGTCGCTGCTGGGCCCCTTGGCCCCTGCGCCCCATCGTCGGTCAGCAGATCATCCGGGAGTTCGTCTATGGTTTGGCCGCCGTCAGCCCTCTCGACGGACAACTCTGCTCGCTGATCCTGCCCTGGGTGGATACCGAGACCAAGTCTCTGTTCCTGGCGCACGCCGCCGCCTGCTTTCCCAACGACCATTGCCTGATGCTGCTGGATGGCGCCGGTTGGCACACCGCCGCAGCCTTACAGGTTCCCCCAACACTCCACCTGCTGCCGCTCCCGCCCTACAGCCCGGAACTTAATTCGGTCGAACACCTCTGGGATCACTTGCGCGAGAACTACATCGGCAACCAAGTCTTCGCGTCTTTGGACGCGGTTGTCGATCATCTCTGCGCCGGCCTCCGTTATCTGCACCAACACCGCGAGATCGTCCGTTCTGTGACCTGCTTTGATTGGATCAAAAGTCTATCTTTGACGTTGAGTTAGTATTAGTGGGGTGCCGATGGGCCTGGTGAAGAGCTCGGCTCCGTAAAGACAAACCGTAGGATTTCACTGGTCAGTCTTTCCCTTTCGTTCAATTGGTGGGTGTGAAGCTGGCTCGAGATTTTCAACTCCTTTTCGCCACGCAACGTATCGCCACGCCTCAAAAGAGCTTGCCCCAGCCGGTAGTGCGCATCCGCCAGATTGGGATCTAGCTTGACTGCCTTCTCGTAGTGCTGAAGGGCCTCCGAATCCCTCTTCTCTTCAAAGCAAAGGACGCCTAACTGCAAGTAGGCTTCAGCAAAGGCGGGATCAAGGTCGATGGCAGTTCGGAGCAGGGACTCGACCTTGGGCAGGTCCGTGACTTGAGTTTCCAATCGGGCTGCTTTCCACAGGCTCATTGCATAGTAATACCGAGCCTGAGCGTTCCGGGGCTGAATCTGCACCAGTTGCCCAAGTCGCGCGGTAACCTCGACTGCACGGGAAGGCGAGATGGCGTATATGCTTGCCAAGAAGTAATATGGCCTAGGGTCCTTTGGGTCAAGATCGACCGCATGGCAGAAGGCATCAACGGCACGGTCATAAAACTCCCGCATGAAAAAAGCGATACCCAAACCAATCTGTAGCCGCGCCGACTGCGGGTACAGTTTAACGCCGCGGGTTAACACCTGGATGGCAGGGTCCGGGCTACGGTGCCGAAGCAATTCCGCTCCCCAGGCAAAGACGTTGTTCTCACTCGGGTCTATCTGAGCGGTGCGTTGGTACTCTTTGGCAGCAGCCAAATAGTCCTGCTGTTTTTCTTTGACCTCTGCAAGAAGCGCGTGTAAATCTGCCCTATCACGAACGCGCATCAAGGCATCAATTTGAATCTCGGCCTCCCGTAACATGCCGCTTTGGATTTCAGCGAGCGCCAGGTCGTAGCCGTTCGCGTAGGATTCTGGCCTTGCCTCTTGGGCTTTTTTCAGATACGGAACAGCATCAGGCAGTCTGCCGTAGTAAATATAGAACTCACCCAAGTTATGATTAATTGTGTAGTCATGAGGCTTGAGCAGGGCGGCTCGCTTGAATTCTTGCTCTGCAAGAACAACCCTTTTGAGACGGAGTAAATTGGTTGCCAGGTTCTGATGGGCCTCGGCCGAATCAGGTTGAATATGAACGGCCTTTTCAAAGAACGCATTTGCGGCATTCTCCTGCCCCTCGCTCCCGAGCACCAAGCCCATCAATTCATTCGCTCCAAAACTGTCAGGGAATCGCTTAAGTATTTGGTGAAGGAGGCTTTTGGCCTCTTCATCTTGGTGGTCCCTAAAGTACGATTCCGCAGTCTGCAACTCTTGTTCAGTGTTTAGGTTTGTCGGAGGAGTCTGAGCTAATCCTATGACTGGAAGAAGCAGGCAAATGGCAATGAAGCGACATGGCAAATATAGAAGTATATGGGCTCGCCTTGGCATTGCTGAGTCAGCCGCAACAAATTGGCGGCGACCGCCTTCACATCGGGAGCAAACAAAAGGAGGATAACGATATTCTGGATAACATGTTTCAAGTGCGGCACCCTTCCTGGCTCCATCGTAATTCCCACATTCTGGAGGAAGTAAAGAGTTCACCGACACCGTCCAGCGTGTAAAGAGAACCTCTGGGGGCTCACTGTAGACCTCGATCGGCAAGGGCGAGTGCCAACAGCAAAAACTGCGACTGCATTTGCGGCGTAATAGCCCGCAACGCTTGGGGTCTCTCCTCCGCCACGGCCAGCTCCTTCTCAATCACTTTGGTGTCGAACGGCCCTCGCGGAAAAATCTCTTGATATCTCTGAAAAACCGCGCGCGCCTTGGCCGCCTGACCGGTGTTGATGTAAAGGACTGCCAGCGCTGAATAGGCGCTTGGCCAATCGGGGAGCAGATCTATGGCGCGGTCAAAATACTCCTCGGCCTGCTGGCACTGGCGCTCCATCACGGACAGCACACCTAAGCCCCACGCAATCCGGCCTGAATCCGGGACTCGGGAAAGGCCGGCATGAAGAGTTTTGCTAGCCCCGATCGTATCTCCCCCACTTAATTGCGACAAAGCCAGGGATAGATAATGCACATCATTGTCTGGGCTCTTGTAGATCGCCTTTGTATATGCTGCCTGCGCTTCTGAGAGTCGCCCCAGGCGGGTGTCAATATCTCCCAGGAGCGCCAAGTAGGTTTCGTCTTCGCGGCCTTGGGCAGAGATCTGGACCAGCATATGGCGGGCGTTCGCGTAGTCCTGCTGCTCGAAACAGGCATTTGCCAGATCGTATTTGGCATCATCAGACGAGGGGTCGGTCGCCAGGGCTGCCTTGAAGTGGCGGATAGCGTCGGGAATCAGGTGATACCGGGCCAGGAGAACTCCAACCTGCAACGCCGTTCGAGGATCCTCTCCGCTGACATCATCTAGATGGTCCACCACTTTCTTAGCCTCCTCAGCTCGTCCAAGTCTCAGGTAGGCCTCAGCCAGCAAATAAAGGTTACGGGGCCCGTCGGGATGCTTACTAAGTTCCATCTGAAGTCCCGCAAGATCCACCTTCGCCTGAGCTTGTGGTGCCAACCCCATCTTCTGATCCAGATAATCGAAGAGACGCTGAAATGGATAAGGTCCTCCCGACCCGTTCTTTGCCATGGTCTCGAAGATCCTATAATCACGTTCCGCTGCCTCCGTCTGGTGCAGCGCACGTTCGGCTGTAGCGAGCCTGTAATAGGTCTCAGACCGGTTCGGGTTGAGCTCGAGACATTGGCGCAGGAGCGACACAGCCTCTTGGAATTTCCTCTCTTGCATCCTGACGGCCGCCAATTCGTACAAGGCATCGTCATAGTTCGGGTTTGCCTTGAGCGCCGACTGGAAACAATTCTCCGCTTCTTGCATGTCGCCTCGCCGAGCTGCAATGTACCCGAGATTGAAAAGGCAGGCAGGATCGCCCGGCTCAAGCTGCAGCCCTTTCATCAGATACTTGCGAGCCTCGTCGTATCGACCAAGGTGTCGATAGCACAAGCCCATGAAAGCATACGACCCTGCCGTCGGAGCAAGGTCAATCAAGGTCTGGAATTCCCGGATAGCTTCATCGGTCTTCCCTCCCGTAAAGTAGCAGTCGCCAAGCGCAGCGTGGAGATCTGGGCGCTTCGGGTCAATCTTAATTCCCTCTTGAAGCAAGGGGATAGCGTCTTCAAAGTACTTCTCCACCATGCTCAGGCGCGCCATTAGAAAAATGATATCGGTGCTTTGAGGTGCGAGCTTATGAGCCCTCATAAGAACCTGAAGTGCCTGCAGGTCCCTTCCCTCTGTGTAGTAAAGTTTCCCCAGACTGTACAGAACAGCCGTGGACTCCGGCCTTATTCTCAGAGCTCTCTGAAGAGTTCCTTCGGCCATTACGTTATTATGATTCTGACAGTATGCTTGTCCGAGGTCATAGAGGATTTCAAAAGTCCCGGGCTGCATCGCGTCAGCAATTTCCAGTTCGTGGACGGCTGGCGGATACAATTTCCCTTGCGCCAGCAGAATACCCAACGAGAAATGAACTCGTGCGTCGTTCTTGTTCTGATCGGAAATCTGCGCGGCAAGCGTTGTAGCATCTTTCGTGCGTCCTGCCATAAGATCAGCACTAAGCAGATTCATGGAAGTGGGCACATCAGGAGGCTGGACCTGCCGAAAGTATGCTATCGCCAGCTCGGCTTGGCGCTCAGTCAGAGCTAGTCGCCCGAGATTGTAATTGGCGTCGCGGTTATGAGGATTGAGGCGGAGTGTGGCCAAATACTCCTTCTTTGCCAGGTCGGTGCGATTTTGAGCGATGTAGCTGCTTCCAAGATTATTGTGCGTAACTGTGGAGCGGGGGTCTATTTTCAGGGCGTGCTCAAATGCCGTGGCTGAACGGACGAAATCTTTCTCCTGAGTGTAAAGAATCCCCAGCAGGTTGTAGCCTTCGACACTTTCGGGCGAGAGCTGCAATCCCTCAAGCACAAGCTTGCGGGCTTCCGACAAAGAGCCCTCGCTCATTAGTCGCTGAGCCGTTACGAATTTATGTTCAGCACCTGGGCTTGTGGCGGAGGTTTTCTGCCCGGCAAAAGACGTGGCACAAAACAGGCCGCTCAAAGCCAGACAAAGCGACTGCCGCCCAACCAACGCGACTCGACCCAACCTGGACCGCCATAAAATCCTTGCCATGGGGGCCAAGAGGCTCCTTTCATCTCGTCATTCCTGCTCATTATATCGCTATAAGGACTAATTTCCCTCGAAAATAGATCCGGGCTCCTGCTTGCTATCACAGTGTTGCGGCGTGGGGATGAGCACAACTCGGTTGCCCATTCGCTCCAGCCTCTTGACCAAATAACGTTTCAGGCCTTCGGCATGAGTCGATCGAAGTAGTCAGCACCGAGGTCTTCTTAGGGGCGATCAGCTTTGAGCACAGAGTAGGCAATGAGCAAGATGTCGTCGGCGATAGCAATAATCGCGCGTTGGGCGCCTCGGCTACAGAAGGGAGAGCAGGGCTTGACGGTGGAACGCATGTGCGAGCTAGCGAAGGTGAGCCGGGCGGGGTTTTATCGCTTTTCGCCAGGCCCGCCCGGACCGGGTCCGGACATGGAACCCTGCGACGCGGTGCAACACATCGCGCTGGAGTTTCCCAGCTACGGCTGGCCGCGGATGATGGCGGAGCTCCAACGCCGCGGTTGGGCGGTCAATCACAAACGCGTCTACCGCCTGATGCGCGAGGACAATCTGCGGTGCCTGCGCAAGCGGAAGTTCGTGCTGACCACCGACTCCGCTCATGGGCTACTGGTGTGCCCCGAACCTGGTCGGCACCCTGACGCTGACGGCCCTCGATCAACTCTGGGTAGCCGACCTCGCTTACATCCGCCTAGGCCTGGAGTTTGTCTACTTGGCCGTGATTCTGGACGCGTTTTCCCTGCGGGTAATCGGGTGGGCGCTGGATCGCACGCTGGAAGCCGCGCTGACGCTGGCAGCGCTGCGGCGGGCGCTCGCCCAGCGGCGGCCCCGGCCCGGACTAGTGCATCACTCCGATCGCGGCGTGCAGTACCCCAGTCGCGAGTACACGCAACTACTTGAGCAACACTGTATCTATGTTAGTATGTCACGTAAAGGTAATCCCCGGGATAATGCGGCGTGCGAGCCGTTTATCAAGACCCTGAAGTACGAAGAGGTCTACCGCACCGAATATCGCGACCTCACCGAGGCCCGTGCCAGTGTCGGCGTCTTCCTGGAAAAAGTCTACAACCGAAAACGCCTGCACTCGGCGCTCGGCTACGTGCCGCCCGCCCAGTTCGAGCGCGGCGTACGTGCGCAAGCCAAAAAGGAGGCCGCTTCTCGGTAGCAACGAATTAATCAGTGGAGCAGTGCTCGACTACGTGCAGCTTCCTTTTGGCGTACCTGGTGATTTTTGGCACGATACCGAAAAACATTAGTGGTCCGATAACACCCATGAAGCTTGCCGCGTTCCCTAAATGCTTTCAAGGACCAACTCGTGGGCGAGCGCTCGATGAGCGTTTTCGACTGGATCGAAATGGCTGCCACGCTCGGTGCTATGCTCATCAAGGCTCCGTTTGCTGGACCAGCGGCCAGAAGGCCAACTACCGCCTGGCGCGGTCCATGAGCGGGAGGGTTTACCCCACCCGTTTTCGAGTCCACAGAACGAGCCCTACTCTACGTGCTTCGTCGGTCTGAGGCGAAGCCTCGTTAGTACATACGCTTGTTTGTTGGGCATTCATCCCCCCGCTAAGACTCTTTCATCGCCTACAACATGCCGCTTTGTCCCGGCGCGCGCTCACGGTTTCGTTTGCTCCCTCGGCTCCTCATCGCCTGTTGGGGTGGCCCGCTATACGCTGCGCGGTTGAGGTTCAAAGGAAGGGAGTTGCAGCCGAAAAAGCAAAATAGCGGCAACAAGAAATAGCAATCCTGCCGCCTGCATCATGCTGCCCAAGCCGACCGTGGACTTCAGCGCTCCGGCCACGGCCGCGACGACGCCACCGGCGACGGTCCCGGCGCAGTTAAATAACCCATATCCGGTCGCTCGCAATTCCGGCGGGGCAATTTCACACAGCACCGGCATGATATTGCAGTCGTACCCGCCTTTTCCGATTCCAAAGATAACCATCGCCGCCAGCAGAAGCCCGGCAGAGGCAGTCATTCCGGCGAGGAAGAGGAAAGGAGCCGCGAGGGCCAGGCTAACCGCTTGGGTAAGAAGTCGGCCCCGCTGCGAATGGGCCCGCCACCGATCCGCGAGCATCCCGCCCAACAGCATCCCTCCCAAACTCCCCGCCTGGAGGTAAAACGTCGCCGAAAATCCGGCTCCCAACAAGCTCATGTGAAAGCGCTCGTAGAGGTAGGCCGGCATCCACGTATACATCAACCAGTTTGCCATGGACGTCACGATGAAGACGAGGGTCAAAGTAGGAAAAGCGCGAAGTGAACAAACCTCGCAGAGGGAAGCCCCAAGCCGGGGCTTCGGGGCTTCAGCGCGATCGGCTTCTCGCGCCGGCTTCGCGGATCGCCCGCGGAGAACCATCGCCGCCACCAGCGCGTAGGCAATGCCGACGAAGCCCAGGTAAGTAAATGCCCGCCGCCACCCATAGCGCTGTCCGATCCAACCACCCACGACGCCGCCCATCACCACCCCGAAATAGGCCCCGCTCATGTGCAGGCCGGTGGCGAGCGACCGGGTGCGCTCGCTATGGTAGTCAGCAATCAAGGCGAGGCCGGCGGGCAGATACGCGGCTTCGCTCACCCCCATCAGGCCCCGCGCCAGGACCAGCTCGTGGAAGCCCTTTGCTAGCCCCGTTGCCCAAGTTACGAGCGACCAGACTAAGAGGCTCGCGATAATCACCTTTTTGCGGCTCAACCTGTCCCCGAGATATCCCGTCACCGGGCTAACCAGGGCATACACCCAAAGAAAGGATGTGCTGAGAAGGCCCAGTTCAAAGTCCGAGAGCTTGAGATCGGAGCGCAATAAAGGAAAGACCGCGAAGATAATTTGCCGGTCAAGGTAGTTAAACAGCCAGATAAACCAAAGGGTAGCAACAAGAACCCACGCATAGCGGGACTTGGTCATGGGGCTCACCGGGCACCGGCAAACAACCCGCGGAAGCTGCTCTTCTGCAATTGCTCGCGCAACTGAAGTTGCCCTGACTCCGTCAGGTTCTCGCGGGGCTCCAGGCACCTTCCGCAGTCGAATCCCTGCCACTTCAGCATCGTTTTGATGGCTGGAAATACCGGGAAATGCAATGTGATTTTGATGAGCTCGTTGATCTGGTCCTGGGCGCGGCGGGCTTCCTCCCATTGCCCTGCCCGCGCGCACTCAAAAACCCTGACGAAGATTTCGGGGATAAGGTTATAGAAACTGCCAATGCCTCCGCTCGCCCCCATCAGCATCCCGGCGGCGAAGACTTCATCCCTGCCATTAAAGATGACCTTTCCCGCGAGATGGATTTGGTGGAGCTTATACAAATCGAAGTCCGTGAACTTCAAACCCACCACGCGAGGGATTTCGCACAATTCCAAAATCTGATCCAGCGTGGAGATGGCCTGGCACAGGTTCGGGAAATAGTAAACCAGCAACGGCAGGCCGGAGGCCCCGGCAAGTTCCCGGTAGTAGTGCCGCAGCTCGGTGAAAGTGTAGTCCCCGGCAGGGGGCAGGCTACTGACCGCGGACGCGCCAATGCGCTCGGCATGGCGGGCAAGCTGGATAGCGTCCGGCAGCCGAGCCGCGCCCACATGTAGAATCACGAGCTTACCTTTGGGCGAGCACCTGACGGCCACCTCGGCAACCTGCTGCCGCATGGCGACGGGCTGGAGGAGGCCTTCACCCGTCTGGCCGCATACGTAAACTCCGTGCGATCCAGCCTCGTAGACGTGCGCAAGCAGCCCTTCGAGGACTTCCGGAGCAAATTCTCCGTTCTCATCCACGGGCGTGACGAGCGCCGGCAGAACTCCCTGGAAGCGCTCCTTCATGTATTCACTCGACGACATGATCACGAAAGCCCTCCAGGTTGAGTTGCTCGCTCCGCACCCAATCCATCAGCCTCCGCTCGCGAGAGCGAACCGTGTCTACCGCGCCGGCAATCTCCTCCTCGTCTCCACGCGGCATGGAAAGCAGACCGTTTTCATCCCCGTGAAGAACGTCTCCGGTCGCAATCGTCAGCCCGTGAATTTGAATGGGCACTCCCACGCGCACGATCTGGAAGTTGGCGTGGCTCACCACGCTCCCGCGTGCAAAATAATGGAATCCCAAGCCGCGGACCTCCGGCATGTCGCGCACGGCGCAATTCGAAACCAGCCCGATCGCGCCTTGACGCTTGAAAACCGTGCCCATCACCTCACCGCAATGAGCCGCATAATCCGGGCAACCGCCGATTTCCTGGAGGGCGACAACGGCGGGCTTGGGGGATTCCCCGACGAGGCGGTAGAGATCAACAAAGAGATCGAGGCTCGCGGGGTAACATTCCGTCACCGTTTCCACCTGGGCAGTTACTGCATAGCCCACCATGCGGCCGAATTCGGGAAATAAAGGGCGGATTTGCACTGGCACAAACGCTTCGCGGGGGGGGCGCACCTTGAGGAGTTCAATAGCGTTTGAGAGCGTTGGAGAATCTATCGTTCTTAGGTAATCAATGAAGTCAGTCTGTGGCATTGGGTTCATCTGCCTCCTTGTGAGATATGGCCGGCATCACATGGGCTGAGCGCTAGCTGGGCCGGTCTTCGCCGCCAGCTATTACAAATTGGTTGTCCCGGATCGCGAGACCGGTGGTTACAAGTGCATAGGGCATCCCTCCTGCCATCGACCAGCGGCCGGCCTTAGGGTCGAATTGGTGTATTATCTTGGAAAAGCCAGGGTGCCGATCTCTAAGCTCATATTCTCGTGCCGCGAGGCTGCCATCACTTCCTCCAAACACCAGTAACTTGCCCTCCGCTACGGCCCCAAGGCCTCCCCCCGTAGGGTGCGGAAGACTTGCAATGTTCCGCAAGCCATTCCGGGGAGAATAACAGTATGCGTCAGTGAGAAATTTTCGTCCAGGGGAGGGCCGAGCGTTCCGGTGAGGTCCGAGCCGCTGATCAGGTAAATTGAGGAGCCGGAGGCGACCATCACCGGAAAAATTGGCGGCGGGCCTGGCCAAGGTGGCAAGCTGGACCATCGCGCATGAGGCGGCGAAAGCGACAGAGACCAGAAGGTGTGGAGAGCCTTGGTCGACGTCGGTGTCGATTGCCCGCCGGTAATGTAAACCGTATCGCCGGCCAACGCTCCAGCCATGTTGGCGGTGGTTTCGGGGAGATCGGCCAGGTGATCGATGACGATCTTGTTTTCTTGGAGACGCAGGAGAAGCGTTTGTCGCGAATTCTCGGACGGTGTCTGTCCTCCATTGCAGAGCATACCTTGGGGCGTGCTGATCGCCACTCCATAACCTAAGGGCGAGGGCAAATGGCCCACTAATCGCCAGCTTGCCTTATTCCGGCCCAGGGCGTAGATCGTTTCAACCCATTGTTTCGTGCCGCCACTCCACGGAAGGGTGATGAAATAACTTCCACCGGCTACCACTAGATGGTCCTGGATAACTCCGAGGATTGACCGCCGAGCGCTTGAGGAAGCTCCAGCAGATTACGCCACTCAAACGCGCTTTAGAGAGCATGCAGTACCACTCGGCCATGACAGGTGATAAGGAGCAGACGATCCGCCTGTTCGAGGTGAATGGTGGTATCGTTATATCAATCCGGTGCCTTGATGAAGGAGTTGACATTCCGTCCGTGTCGCACGCTTTGATTCTGGCTTCGTCCAAAAACCCCCGCGAGTATATCCAGCGCCGCGGCCGCGTGCTTCGACGCGACGAGGGGAAGAGCGTGGCCCATATCCACGACGTTCTTGTGCTGCCATCGGCTGCGGAGGCACGGGACGAGGGAGAAGACCCGCGGTTAAACATTCTCGGCGGCGAGATGACCCGTTCGCTCGAATTCGGGCGATCGGCCCTGAATCCGGCGGCTATCACAGATTTGGAACGTATTTCCTTGCGGTTCTCAAATGACTATAAAGCACTCTTGAACACAGGCTACGAGGACGAAGAATGACAACTCCAGAACAGGATTTGTTGGACACTATCGAGGCAATCCGAAAGCAGAAGTTCCCTGAAATGTCGGCGGAGCTTGTGAGGCAGATCGTCTTGATCGAACGAGACTTCACGGATAACCGGCAGGAGGCGTACAAACGGATCTCCGAGGCAATAGAGGAGCATCTGGACAAAAATGCAGCGGCTAAGAAAGTGGAGGATTAACCTGTGCTTTCGATCCGACGGATTTCGCTTACTGATTTCGGCCCGTTCAAGAACGAACAGCACGTTGAATTTCCCGCCGAGAGCGGTGTGTCGATCATCTACGGCGAGAACATGCGAGGCAAGACAACGCTGCTCAACGCGATCCGGTACGCGCTCTTCGGGAAGGTCATCACCCGTGGAGAGAACAGGGCTATGTTGCACCAGATGGCTAACTGGGAGACTGCCAAAGAGAAAGGTAAGTACGGCTTTAAGGTTGTGCTCGATTTCGAACACGAAGGTTGTAAGTACCAGCTCACACGGGAGCATCGGCCCCGCGTGGGTATTACGACGCCGCAAACGGACATTGATTATCAGCAGGATTGCTACCTGCGCAAGGACGGCACCGTCCTCGGCCCTGATTTCCGTGATTCTGAGCTTGCCCGCATCATGCCGGAGACGGTGTCACGGTTTTTTCTTTTTGACGGCGAATTGCTTCAGCAATACGAGGAGTTACTCCGGAATGAGAGCGAGATGGGGCGTAACATCAAAGAAGCTATCGAGCGCATCCTCGGTGTGCCGGTTCTCACGAACGGCCGGACTGATCTTGGCGAACTCCTGAAGGATGCGCAGAAGCGGGAGGCAAAGGCCGCACAGAAGAACCAGAAAACCCAATCGCTCGGCAACCAGCACGAGGCGCTGCTTAAGCAGCGGGACGGGCTTCAGGAAGAGACCGACAGACTTAAAAAGGAGATGGAAACCCTCAGGACTAGCAAGGTCTCGCGGGAAGACCTGTTGCGAAAATGGGAAAAGACCAAGGGGCTGCTTGACGAACGCAACCGCCTACAGGAAGAAATCACCAATGCTGAAACCCGGCTCAAAGAAAAGGAAGAGAGGCGGCAGGATCTCCTCGCCGTCGCTTGGAAAGGACTCCTGAACAGTCGCATTCGAGCCACCCGTGACAGCCAAGAGCAGGATTTAAAGAGCAGCCGCGATGCCTATCAGCGCGCGCTCGTTTCCAGCGACATGGCTGAAAAGCTTCGCAAGGCTCTTTATGACGGACAGTGCTCGACCTGCGGTCAGGATTTATCCGACACCGCCAGGGTGCGTCTTAACGTGCTCATTTCGGCCGCATTACCTGAAGGGGAACGGGCTCAGATGGAGGCAAAGATTCAGCAACTCGAAAGCCGCATAGCCTCACTCAAGCAAAGCGAGGCATCAAGTAACGCCGATGTTCTGCAAGAAGTTCAGGACGCCGTTGACGAACTGAAAATTAAGAAAGCCACGGCCGAGGATCGCCTGAGTGACATCAAGGAGCAGACGAAGGATCTTGATGAAGCGGAGATGCGCAGACTCTATTCAGAATACGAAAGGACGCTCACCGAGATGGGCATCCTGCAAGAGGGAATCAAGAAGCAGGAGGAGGCCCTTAAGGCCATCAACGACAGTATCGGTAAAGTTGAAGCCGAGATGGCGAAGTTTGCGGATGCCGATTTGGAAACGGAAAGGGCGCGAAAGGACCTCTGCGAAAGGTTGAGGTCGCTTTTTGCGTGCGCAGTGGATGCTTACCGCGAACGTCTCCGTGGCAAAGTGGAAAAAGATGCAACCGACCTTTTCCTCAAACTCACGAGTGAGCCGGAATACAAGGCACTAAGCATCAACGAGAGTTACGGGCTTACAATTGTGCACCAGGACGGATCGGCGATTCCCGTTAGATCCGCCGGCGCGGAGCATATCGTTGCTCTTTCCCTGATGGGTGCTCTTCAGCGAAATGCCCCGCTGCGAGGACCCATTGTCATGGACTCGCCGTTTGGGCGCCTCGACCATGTGCATACGACTAAAGTTGTTCAGGCGCTGCCGAGTATGGCGGACCAGGTCATGCTATTGGTGTACGAGTCTGAACTTGACCCGAAACTGGCGCGGAACGAACTGGAAGGCAAGCTGCGCAAAGAATATCGAATCGTCAGGCGTTCGGCGAGGCATTCGGACCTTGAGACGATGGCATAAAGGACAACGCAATGGCAGAAGACAAGAAAACACTCGGACTAACCGACGCCAACAAAACCATTATGGAAGGGGTGGTTGAGAAGGCTGGGTTCAAGCGGGACATGGATGCCGCAAAGTTCGCCTTTGCCCTAGCAGTGAATCGAAACTGCGAACCTGCGCCGATCGAAGGAGTCGGCACCATATGGAATGTGGGCAGTTTTGATGAGGCGGGGGAGATTAAGGCGCTAATTCAGAACTTGTTTCCGAATACTGAGTTTCCATATCGGGCACTGGAGTCGCTCATGAACACGGGATTCAGCTTGTTGGCTGCGGAGATCAAGGCTAATCCAAATATTGGGATAGAGGATTTGCTCAGGAAAGAAACGGAGACGACTGCACACAACATCTGATCTGGACATTCCCCTGCCGTCCGCCTTGGGGCGCTGCGTCCTGAAGCGGATTTCGAACTTGTTGTCGAAGCACCCCTCGAGGCAGGATTCCACCCTAAGCAAAAGGGGTTTTCCGCCAACGTCGGCCCCGCTTTGACGAACGGCGTGATCCCAGCGCCGTTTCCAGCAGGGCGCCACATCCAGTGCGTCAGCCCCGGTCGCCGGCAGGCTGGCCCCGGCCCCTAGGGAGCGGCTCGCCCGATCTTTAGGCGTGAAATGGACTGCAGCTGTGCTGCGCCTACACGATTCCTGAGAAGACCAAGCATTTGAGAAGTTGCAGGATGCCTCTGGCGGGAGCGCTCAACCGGCTTAGGTCATGGTTCATTGACTGTAGGCAACTGACCACTGCGCCGTGCGGAAACCGGCGCTCAAAATACGGCATTTAACTCCCGCCGTGAAGCCAACTTTATTGACCACCCCCTCAGAAGCCGGTCCATGACCGTTTCAGCCATCCCTCTTCGGGAACCGCACCCTCCCCAGCGCCTCGGCCTCGGCGAGAATCGGGCGGCGGAAAGCAAGCAGGCTGTTTCCGAGCGCCATCAAACGGGGCACAGCAGATTTGAGAGGGAAGGGCGCATCTGCGGTTTGCCGACCAAGCGTCCGCTCCTGTCTGGCTCGGCCTCGCAGCTATTTCAGCTTTGCGTATTCCGCCTTGGCTTCCTTCAGGATGGGGATGTCCGGGTCGGCGTCTTTCCAGAGCGTGAGGAAATCCTGATACGCAGCGCGGGCTTTGACCGTGTTCCCTTGCAGGGCGTAAGCACGCGCCAGGCCCAGCCGGGCCAGTGCGCCCCAGGGAAAGTTCATGACCACCCCTCGGTGGTCAATGAACTTCTGAAATTCCGCTGCCGCCCGGTTGCCGTCGTGGAGCATGAGATAGGCTTCTCCCCGCAAATAAGCGGGGCACAGGAATATCGTGAGATTCGTTGGTTCGCTAAGTTCGACCGTGCTCGCCGCCTTCAAAAGCTCGATTGCCCGGTTCGGGTCTTGGCGTTCCAGGGCGACCCCCGCCCGGATGGTGGGCAGCCAATACCTCTGCACCAGCGTGCTCAGCGGGAAGGCCTTGTCGAGTTCGGCCGCCAGCTTCTCCGCCCCTGCCGTATCGCCTGCCCGCCCCAGGGCCAGTGCCGCCATGGCCCGCACATCGCGGTTCGCGGCCAGCTTCAGCGCTGCATTGGCCTCGGCACGCGCCTGCTCCCGGTTTCCCGCTTCCACCTCGCGCAGCGCTGCCGCTGCCTGATAGGCTGCCGCACTCTCTTTGGCGTCGTTGTGCCGGGCTGAATCCATCGCCCGCCCGGTCAGCT
>Ga0187874_10000395_pt1 | contig 55528 bp, 46 predicted proteins | sample June2016WEW_16_1_3_FD_132993 | JGI IMG/M metagenome (GOLD analysis project Ga0187874, IMG submission 132993) | Peatland microbial communities from SPRUCE experiment site at the Marcell Experimental Forest, Minnesota, USA - June2016WEW_16_150 | ecosystem: Environmental > Terrestrial > Soil >... | reverse complement strand
CGATATTCCCCGGCCTTACGGCCGGGGCTACTCTCTGCCGGCGCTTCGCGCCTGGTGATGTAATTTGCAGCGTATGGGGCGAGATCAGGACTCATGGTTCATCCGATGTGGAGCCTCGAAGAGCTAATGCAAGTCCTGTTGAGCCACCACTGTTCGGACTCATGGTTCATCCGATGTGGAGCCTCGAAGAGGCGACAGAAAATAGCCCCGGCCGTAAGGCCGGGATCTGGAGTTTATACATTTTTAGGCCCGAAGGGCCGATAGTGGCTAGCCCCGGCCGTAAGGCCGGGGTAAGGATTGATCCATGAATCGAGCGCCGAAGGTGCGGCACAAAATCCAACTTCGTCGAAATTGGATTTTCCAGGGTTAATTTATTGAATATGAAGGATAAGGACCTATTTCAAATATTCCCAATTTCGGAATCGGGGTTTATATTTTCCCGTCCTTACCCAGGGTTTCACCCTGGGCTTTGCTGTGCCGCGCTTTCAGCGCTTGACATTGTTCACCTTAGCCCTGATTCCGAAATTGGAGATGATGCAAAAAAAGATGCAGGATGCAGAGCGAGAGGATCGGTCATCATATACCTAAAACAGCTGGGTGCGCCACAGGTCGTGGACATGCACGACGCCGATCACAGTCCGTTCTTTGTCAATGACCACCAGGCTCGTGATCTTCAGCTCTTCCATCCTCGAGAGCGCCACGGTAGCAAGCTCATCCGCAGAAATGGTCCTCGGGTTTTTCGACATGACTCGACCGGCCGGAAGCTTGAGCGGATCGGGCGATTTCTGCAGCATGCGCCGCAAGTCGCCATCCGAAATCACGCCTACAAGAATGCCGCGTTCATCCGTTACAGCGGTCATCCCCAAGCTCTTTCGAGTCATCTCATAAATCGCATCCGACATCCGTGTCGATTCCAGCACGCGCGGGATCGACTCGCCCCTGTGCATCAAATCCCCAACGCGCATGAGCGTCTTGCCCAGACTGCCCGCCGGGTGCAGCGAGGCAAAATCCTCTTTGCCGAATCCTTTTCTCTCCATCAATGCCATCGCCAGCGCATCTCCCAGCGCCAGCGCAACCGCGGTGCTGGTCGTTGGCGTCAGGCCTAACGGACATGCTTCCTCCGTCACGCTGGCATCCAGGAACACATCCGCGTACTGCGCGAGCGTGGAGTCACGGTCGCCCGCTATCGCGACCACCGGCAGCGCCAGCCGTTTTGCCACATTGAGGACTTGCAGGACTTCGGCCGTCTCGCCGCTTTTGGATATCGCCAGGACTAAGTCGTCCCGCGACAGCAGGCCGCAATCCCCGTGCAGGGCATCCGCGGCATGCATGAATATCGCCGGCGAACCGGTGCTGCTGAGGGTTGCCGCAATTTTTTTGCAGATGATTCCGGACTTGCCCAGTCCCGTCACGGCGATTTTGCCTGTGCACGCCGCCGCCAGATCCACGGCGCGCAGAAAGGGCTCGCCCAGGCGCCGGGAGAGATTCCGGATCGCTTCCGCTTCCGCTTCCAAAACGCGGATTGCAGTTGCCAACGATGGATGAACGGCAGTCACGGTCACCATTCCCTCCGCAGCGAGCTGCGAATCCGCAGAATGTCTTCCACGAGCCGCGGAAAATTTTTCAGATCCAAAGCATTGGGTCCATCCGACAGAGCCTTTGCGGGATTTTCATGCACTTCAAAAAAGAAACCGTCGACGCCGGCCGCCGCTCCCGCGCGAGCAAGATACGGAACAAATCGCGAATCTCCGCCAGAACTGTCTCCCTGGCCGCCGGGCATTTGCACGCAATGTGTGACATCGAAAACCACCGGCTGCCCGAAGGACCGCAGGACCAGAAATGAGCGGAAATCGACCACGAGGTTATTGTACCCGAAAGAGGTTCCCCTCTCGGTCAGAAGAATATTGCGATTGCCGGTTGCACGCGCTTTCTCCACCACTTTGCGCATCTCCTGTGGCGAAAGAAATTGCCCTTTCTTCAGATTCACGCAGCGGCCGGTTGCAGCCGCTGCCTGTATCAGATCGGTCTGCCGGCAAAGAAAAGCGGGGATCTGAATCACATCCAGAACCTCAGCGGCTGCGGAGACCTGAACCGTTTCGTGAACGTCGCTCAGAATAGGAAGGCCGCTGACGGCCCGGGCCTTTTCCAGGATTCGCAAGCCTTCCTGCAGGCCCGGGCCGCGATAGGAATTTAGAGATGTTCGGTTTGCTTTGTCGTAGGAAGCTTTGAAAATCAGATCGATCCCCAAGCGCGCGGCATAGCCGGCCAACCGCTCCGCCATTTTGAGGCAGTGCGTCTCGCTTTCGATTACGCAAGGACCCGCGATGAAAAAAGGCCGGCCTTTGATTCCAAGCTTGCGTGAACCGATCTTTACGGAAACCATGAACGGAGCAATCCTCAGGATTGGGTCTCGATCCGGCTCTTTTTGACCGCAATCTCCGCGGGCGCGGACTCCTCTGCACTCATTGCCCTGCCCAGCTTGTGCTGATAGGAGGCAGAGATGAAGCTCGCGAACAAGGGATGCGGTTGCAGAGGCTTCGACTTGAATTCCGGGTGGAACTGGCAGCCCAGGAACCAGGGATGATCGGACAGTTCGGCAATTTCCACGAAATTCCTGTCCGGCGAGTTGCCCGAGAACTTCATGCCGTAGCTGCAGATGATTTCTTCATACTCCCGGTTGAACTCGTACCGGTGGCGGTGGCGTTCCGATATGTCGCTCTTCCCATAAATCCGGGCGGCCAGAGAATCCGGTTCCAGGTTGCACGGATACGCGCCCAGCCGCATGTTGCCGCCCATGATGTCGGTCCCAAGCAGCTCGCGCAGCATGTAGAAAACCCTGTGAGGCGCGGCAGGATCGAATTCAGAACTGTCGGCCTGAAGCCCGCAGACGTTGCGCGCATACTCGATCACGGCGCATTCCATTCCCAGACAGATTCCAAAGTAAGGGACCTTCCGCGTGCGCGCATACTGCGCGGCGCGGATCATGCCATCGATTCCCCGCTTTCCGAAACCTCCCGGGATAAGGATTCCATCGTACGGCCCAAGTTGCTCGTCCAGCATCTCATCCAGCAACCCTTCCGATTCCACCCACTTCAATTGGACCTGCAGCTGATTGGCCAATCCTCCGTGATAGAGGGCTTCGTTGAGGCTTTTGTAGGAATCCTCGTATTCCACGTATTTTCCGACGATCCCGATCCGCACGGAGTCGATGGGCTTGCTCCCGCTTTCGATCATCTTTTCCCAGCGCCCCAGTTCCGGATCTCGGACTGGAAGATTCAGATGGCTTATGATGGTCTCATCCAAACCTTCACTGTGATACACCAGAGGCACTTCATAGATGTTGCGGACATCCAGGGCCGTGACGACATCCTTTTCAGAAACGTTGCAGAACAACGCGATCTTGGATTTGATGTCTTTGGTCAAAAGCCGGTTGGTCCGACAAAGAAGAATGTCGGGCTGAATACCGATTTCGCGAAGTTCTTTCACGCTGTGCTGGGTCGGCTTGGTCTTCAGTTCGCCGGAGGTCGGTATGTAGGGGACGAGGGTGAGGTGAATGAAAATGGTATTTTCTCTGCCGACTTCATTGCGCATCTGCCGGATGGATTCCAGAAAAGGAAGGCTCTCGATGTCCCCGACGGTTCCGCCGATCTCAATGATGGCCACGTCCACGTCCTGAGCAACCCGGCGGATGGTCGATTTGATTTCATTGGTAATGTGCGGGATGACCTGCACCGTCTTGCCGAGAAACTCACCCTTTCGTTCCTTCTCGATTACCGTCTGATAGATCTTGCCCGTCGTGGAATTGTTTTCGCGGGTCAGCCGCACGCTCGTGAACCGTTCGTAGTGCCCCAGATCCAGGTCGGTCTCGGCGCCGTCATCGGTAACAAAAACTTCCCCGTGCTGGAAAGGGCTCATCGTGCCCGGATCCACATTGATGTAGGGATCCAGCTTGAGAAAGTTGATTTTGAATCCGCGGGCTTCAAGCAAGCAGCCAATCGAGGCGCTCGCCAGTCCCTTTCCCAACGATGAAAGAACTCCGCCAGTCACAAAAATAAATTTCATCGTTCGCTCCTTATCCAAAGTCGCAGGTTATCAGCGCACACCCGGCAGTGCAAGCTTAGAGTCTTAGAGTCTTCGAGTCGTGGAGTTTAATTCAAAGACTCCAAGAGATTCAAAAGTTGATCAACTCCACATCGCGGGTATCCCGCACGTAAGGCTGATCGGCCTGCGGATAGCGGCACTGCTTTCCTTCGAAGTTCCGCAGCACGATCTCCTTCTCGTTGAACTTGACGACATAATCCGGCATCAGAGGGATCTTCCCTCCTCCGCCCGGAGCATCGATTACAAACTGCGGCACGGCAAATCCCGTCGTATAGCCGCGCAACGCCTGCATGATCCGCAGCCCGGTTTCCACCCGGGTGCGGAAATGATTCGTCCCTCTCGTCAGGTCCGCCTGATAAAGATAGTAGGGCCGAACGCGCATCATCAGAAGCTTATGCATCAGTTCCTTGAGGACTGCAGGATCGTCGTTGACCCCCTTCATGAGAACCGTCTGGCAGCCGATCGGAATCCCGGCTCCCGCAAGCCGTTCACAAGCTTCCCTCGATTGCGGCGTCACTTCGCGCGGATGGTTGAAATGCGTATTGACGTAAATCGGGTGGTACTTCTTCAGCATGTTGCAGAGCGAGTCGGTGATCCGGCTCGGAAGAACGCAGGGGAACCTCGTGCCGATGCGAATAATTTCCACGTGACGAATGGCGCGCAGGCTGGAGATGATTCGCTCGAGTTTGCGGTCGCTCACCGTCAGAGGGTCTCCGCCCGACAATAAAACATCACGGATTTCGGTGTGGCTGCGGATGTAGTCGATTCCCATCGCAATCGTTTTTTCCGTAATGGAACTGGTCCGGCCGACCATTCTCTTTCGCGTGCAGAACCGGCAATACATCGGGCAGCGGTCCGTGATCAGAAAAAGAACCCGATCCGGATACCGGTGCGTCAACCTCGGCACCGGGCTGTCTTCTTCCTCGTGCAGCGGATCCTCCGGCGAACTTTCGTCCTGCAGTTCGCTGAGGGACGGCACGCACTGCATCCAGATGGGATCCCCTTTCTGCCGGATCAGGCTGTAGTAATAACGGGGAATTCTCATCGGATACATTTTGCAGATTGCGTTGATCTCCGCGGCGTCCGCATTATAGTCTTCTGCAATCCTCTCTCCTTGAGTGACGCTGTTGCGCAAGTCAATCGTCCACTGCTCCATCTGTTCCATTTGCGACCCTGTCTCCTTTTTCAGGAAATCCTCAAAATCCCTGATGCGAAATCTGTCGTGGCATCCGAGCCTGCGGGAAACTTCAGGATTCCTGCTTGAATTCGTTGCCGAGTTCCCTTCACTCCCGCAATCACCTTTTGTCTACATCGGAATCCTCCGGATCAGAACCCGGCAGCCGGTCGGACTTTTGGCGTTGAAACACACGTCAACCGGTTCGATCGCGCAATTGAGTTGTTGGTAATTTTCGAAGGACACGGTCAGCGAAACGATGGCGGCAGGATCGGCGGACGCCTGTGTTCGAGCCAGTATCGATGGGTGGTCGTCAGAATGCATAAACGGCGGCGGCAACTTTGGCGCCGCGCTCCATTGCTGTTTCGCTGATCTTGAGAATGATCTCGGAATAGGAGTATCCAGCGGCCCGAGCGGCACGGGCGAATCCCGCATTCGGCGATATATCGCAATTCGGATTCACTTCGAGCACGTACAGACTTCCCCGGGAATCCGTGCGCATGTCCACACGCGAATAATCGCGGCACCCGACGCACAAATGAGTCCGGATTGCGATGTCTTTGATTCTGTTCTCGAGCCGCTTCGGGACGTTCGCCGGACAAATCGGAACCGTGCAGCTGTAATATTGGCTCTCCTCGTCCCATTTCGCGCGATAGCTCACGATTCTCGGTTCGCCTTCCGGCAAGCCGACAAAACCGATTTCCTGAATCGCAAGCACCTCGGGATTCTGATCGCCGACTACGGAGACGTTGAATTCCCGTCCGTCAAGATACTCCTCAATGAGAGCTTCCTGCTCATAGATCTGATGAATATACAAAATCTGTTTTTCAAGCTGCTCCGGCGTGTGACACACAGAATTGCTGTTGATTCCCAAGCTGGCGTCCTCACGGGAGGGCTTGACGAACAAGGGGAACCGCATTCCCCTCGGAATCGTGAGCTTCTGACCTGGGTAACGCACATACCCTCGAGCGGTCGGAATGCCGGCAGATCGCAAAATCTGCTTGACGTGAAATTTGTTCAAAGCCAGCCCCAGAGCAAACGGATCCGAACCGGTGTATGGGACGCCCATCAATTCGAGGAGTCCCGCGATGCACATCTCCAGTTCGCATTTTCCGTTGATCTCCTCGCAAAGGTTGAACACGAATTTGGGAGAAATTTCGAGCAGCGTCTGGATGAGGTCCTTGGAGAAATAGTCGACCGAAAGCACGTAGGGATTGAATCCCCCTTTCCGAAGGCTTTCTTCAACCGCACCGACCTCTTCACGAATGATGTTCGAAGCGTAGATCTTTTCTTTGCTCCCCTCTTTCTCCGAAATAGCCGCCGCGTTGTACAGAACGACGCAATCGTATTGTTCCATCAGATCAACCTTTGGCGTTTGCACGCGATGTCCAGGACCGCATTGATCAACTGGCCGTAGCTCATCCCTGCTGCGCGAGCCGCTTTCGGAAAACACGAGTTGTCCTCCGGCCGCGGAAGAATGCCCGGCAAAGGATTGAGTTCCAGAATGTGGGGATGACCGGCAGCATCCAAACGCACGTCGATGCGGCACCAATCGCGGCACCTCAAAATACTGTAAGCGCGCAGGCAAATGCTTTCAATTTCGGTCCGAAGTTCCGCGGCGAGCCGGGCCGGGCATTTAAAAATCTTCAGCGGATTTGCGCTTTGATCCCATATCCACTTGGCTTCGTAAGAATAGATGGGATTGACTCCCGCAGGAAGCGAATCAAACAGAATCTCGACGATCGGAAGAACACGCGCGTCGCCGTTATTCCCGATGATTGCGACCGTGAATTCGCGCCCCGGCAAAAATTCTTCCACCAGCGCGGGCTCGTCGTAGTTGTTCAGCAGCCACAGAACGCGCTCGCGCATCTCCTGGCGGTTGCTCACGAGCGAGTCGTTCCGGATTCCGATGCTGGAACCCTCGTACAGCGGTTTTACCATCAAGGGATAATGAAGACTGTTGAACGAAAAATTGTCTTCGCGCACAACTCGAAAGCGCGAGGTCGGCAGCCCGTAATACGCCAGGATTTCTTTCGTTCTCGCTTTGTCAAGGCAGATATTCAGGGCCAGGGGATCGCTGGCTGTGTAGGGAATTTTCAGATGTTCCAGAATTGAGGGAATGTATCCTTCACGACAAGGGCCCGAACTCCCTTCGGCGATGTTAAAAACAATGTCCGGCCGCGTCCTTTGCAGCACTTCATATGCACCTTCGCCGGCATCGATCGGGATTACTTCGTGGCGCTCCGCCAGGGCGTTCTGAACGGCAGCAATCGTTTCCGGGGTGTCCCATTCCGCCTGATTGTCTGTGCGGTAACTACCGGGAGGCTCCTGCGTTTCTTCCCCTTCGCCCCGCTTCATATTGAATGTTAATCCAACTCGCATCCGCTGCTAACCTTTCGCAATTTGGTATAAGGGAATCGCAATTGCTTGTCAAGACTTATTTCGAAATATCACACAAGATGATGGGTCAAAACTTTCTTTTATCACAAAATCTTGTGTGTGAATCACCACAAGCCCTACCGAAAACGGCCAGCATGGCTATTACTCAAAAATAAATTTCCCCCGGACTCGAAATTGGAGATCCGAATCGGGACCCTGTATTTTCAGTCCTGTTTCACCCCCGGATTTTCGCGGCCGCCCCTGATGATCCGTGCCGATTCGGTCCGATCCCAAGTTCATATCCGTCCTTTAAAAATCCCGTTTTCGGGTATAATGTCTCTCCACTTTGCTTCGCAGGATAGGGGCGCATGCGCGTATCGCATTTCTCGAGTTCATGCTTGACACGAGCGATCCTCGGCTCCATTTGGGGCATCCTGTGCGGGCTCATTTTCGCCGCGCCGCTTCTGGAATTGCATTCCTGGCGGACCTCCGCATCCGTTGTGTATCTGTTCTTTTCCTGCATCTGTCACCAGATTCCCGAACGTTCATTCATGATTTCCGGGCACACGCTCGCCGTCTGCCATCGGTGCTCTGGAATTTACATCGGCATGTTCCTCGGTTCCTGCTTAGGAAATAAAACAATTCGAAATTGCATAAAAGCTCGCCGCCTGTTGGTGCTGGGCGCGGTTGCCCCGATCTCGCTCGACGCGCTTGGCTCCATCTTCGGATTGTGGACCGGGATTGCCTTGATTCGCTTTTTTACTGGACTGCTATTTGGAATTCTGATCTCCCCGCTATTGGTGTGCGCATTCACGGAGTTCCTGGATGAAGCACCGTGGCGGAAGCTCATAATGCAAATTCCGCAATTCAAAGGAGACCTCTTATGAATGAGGAACCGATGCTGAAGCCTGCATTGATTGGCGGTGTGCTTTTGGGGATTCTATCTGCATTGCCGGTCGTCGGAGCTTTTAACTGCATCTGCTGTGCATGGGTCATCGGGGGAGGAGTGCTGGCGGCCTACCTGTATGTAAAGGACTCTTCGGTTCCCGTAACCTTGGGACGCGGCGTCGCACTTGGTCTGCTCACCGCGGTCATTGGAACGATCGTCTTCGCGCTGTTTTCTATTCCACTCTATCTTTTCGGACCGGGAATGAGCATCGTGGAACATTTACGGCAATCGATCGAGCAGGTGCCGAATGTTCCGCCCGAAACCCGCCGGATGCTGCAGACCTTTTCTTCCAGGGGCGGAATCGGTTCTTTTATTTATGCAACCTATATCATATCTACGCTCGTGATTTTTTCTATTTTCGGAATGGTGGGCGGCGCAATCGGAGTGGCCTTGTTTGAAAAGCGCAAGCCCGGCTCGCCATCCGTCGAGCCGCCTCCGTATCAGCCTCCGTCCGGCACGCTGCCTCCTCCGCCTCCGGACGTTCCGCCGGCCGAGTAGATTTGAATTTAACCGCGGGTCCGAAGTTAGACTCCTCTGTTTGAGGGTTTTTTCGTTTGCTCTCAGGGGACTGTTTTGTGAAAATAAAACATCTCCGAAGTTGCTTTTTGTGCCGAGCCATCTGCCATCAAACTCGACTGCAGCGCTGAAAGCGCGACAAAGCAAAGCCCAGGGCGAAGGCCGCGCAGCGGCCGGAGCCCTGGGTTACAAATGAACGGATGAAAGCCCTGAAAGGGCGGCACAGGCTTTCTGCGTCGCCCCTTCAGGGCTTATTCGAAACTGTGTCTATACCCAAGGTTCCGGAGCCCGCTCTCGCGGTCTCCTCCACCTTGGGCTTTGCTGCGTCGCGCCTTCGGCGCTCACGCGCAACTCTTCTCAGCTTCCGAATCGAGCTTTAACCGCCGATCCGAAGCGGATTCATACGGATAAAACAGGCAAGCCCAAACGGGGAACGGAAAACAGCCGTTTGTATCTAGCCGTTCAGCTGAGTCCAAACCACATTGTCTCCGGGATTTTTGTTCCCGAATTCGATCTGAATCGTCGTGTGCCCAATCCCGTATTTTTCCTGCATGAGCCGGCTGGAATGCGCCAATACCAGGGCGGCGTCTTCGCTTGGTTTGAGCACGAGATGACAGCTCATGGCGATCATCTCCGATGTAATCGACCATACGTGCAGGTCGTGAACGGAAGCGACGCCATTCAATTCTCCCAGGTCGGTCAGGATGCTGGAAATATTCACATGCCGTGGCGTGCCTTCGAGCAACACCTCCACGCTTTCGGCGACAAGCTGCCACGAACTGTACAGGATCAGCAAACCGACGATCGCCGAAACAATGGGATCGGCCAGATACCAACGCCGGGCCATTATCAACACGCCGGCAATAATCGCGCCCAGGGACCCGAGCGTGTCTCCCAGCACGTGAAGAAAAGCGCCGCGCAGGTTTAAGTTTTCATGCCGGCTCCGGTAAAGCAGTCCCGCAGTCACGATGTTGGCCAAAAGCCCGGTTGCAGCAACCACCAGCATGGGGAGACTCTTCACCTCCTCGGGCGTCCAAAATCGCTGATACGATTCGTAGAAGATATAGATGGCGATCAGGATCAGGAAAATCCCGTTCCCCAGCGCCGCCAGAATTTCAGCCCGAAGATACCCGAAAGTTTTTGCATGGGTCGCAGGACGCGTCGAGATTTTCAGCGCGAACAGGCTCAGGCCGAGGGCGGCCAAATCCGTTAACATGTGGGCCGCATCGGCCAGCAGCGCCAGGCTGTTTGCATAGAATCCGCCGATCAGCTCTATGACGAACAAACTCGCGGTGATCACCAGGGCGAAGATCAGAGGCTTCTTCCCGTCCTGCTTGTTTGAATGCTGCGTGTGATGGTGCTTCAGCATGCGTATGGGATTAGCACAAAATCCGATTTACTACAAGCAGATGCAAAGACGCCACGGATTCCACTATGAACATGTGGGGACGGCTCTCCAGAGCCGTCCCGCCCGATCGATTATAGAACTATAATGCGGACGGGTCTTCAGACCCGTCCGCACATGTTTTATCAATTTTGGAAGCCGGATTTAAAATCCGTGGAATCCGTGGCGTCTTTCTGCAGCGTTTTATAACAAAGACAACGGATCCACATCGACATGCACTTTGGCCGAGGAGATCTTTTTGCGCTCCAGATCTTCAAAGCAATCTTGAAGAATCGAAATGCCGCCGGCGCCCGGATGGAGCTTGATCAGAATCTGAATCCGGTACTGGCCTCGAAGCTTTCCCAGCGGCGCCGCCGCCGGGCCTAAAATGTGCGGCTTCCAATGCCCTTCGGTCTTTGCCGCACATTGCCTCAAGGCGCCGGCGATCTTTTCGGCCGTGCGCAATGCCTTGTCCCGGTCGGGATCGGAAATCAGAATCTGGATCAGGCGGCGGAACGGCGGATACCCCATCAATTTTCTGAATTCGATTTCCTGTTGGTAGAATCCTTGATAATTCTGCTCCTGGGCAAATTGCACCGCATAATTTTCCGGATGATAGGATTGAATAACGACTCGGCCCGGAGACACACCGCGTCCCGCGCGGCCGGCGACCTGGGTCAGCAGCTGAAATGTCCTTTCCGCCGAACGGAAATCAGGGAAAGCCAGTCCCGAGTCGGCCGCAATGACGCCGACCAGGGTCACGTCCGGAAAGTCATGACCTTTGGCCAGCATCTGGGTCCCGACCAGAAGATCGAGCTTGTGTTCGGCAAAGTTGAAAAGCGTGGAGCGCAACACGCCGCGGCGGCGTGTCGAATCCCTGTCCAGACGGGCGATGCGCGCACTCGGAAGCAGTGAACGCAGCACGCTTTCCAATTGCTCCGTTCCAACGCCGGCATAGTGGATGTAAGGACCGCCGCATTCAGTGCAGATGGAAGGAGTGCTCCTTTCCTGACCGCAGTAGTGACAGGCCAGCCGCTCTTCCTGCTGATGGTAGGTCATGCTGATGCTGCAATCCGGACAGGTAAAGACGTGGCCGCAACTCCGGCATAGCAGCGCGCGCGAATATCCACGGCGGTTTAACAGGATGATCGCCTGTTCTCCACGATCCATGCAGGTTTTGAGCTCCTGTTGCAAATCGGAGGAGATGACTGTGCTTTTGCCCTGCCGCTGAAACTCCCGGCTCATGTCCACGACGGTCACCTGCGGCAAAGGTTTTGCTTCGATACGTTCAGGCAAAAAAAAGCAGTCCCCTTTTTGCGCGGCTGAATAAAAGGTCTCTACACAGGGGGTTGCCGAGCCCAGCAGGAGCACGCCATTACACTGCTGCATTCGTTGCCATGCAACTTCCCGTGCGTGATAGCACGGCGACTCATCCTGTTTGTAAGACGAATCCTGTTCTTCATCGATAACGATAAAACGCAGATTCTTCAAGGGGGCAAACACGGCGGAGCGCGTCCCGACCACGACTTTGCATCCCCCTTCGCGAATCCTGTTCCACTGGTCAAACCGTTCTCCGGCCGACATGCCGCTATGGAGAAGCGACACCTGGTCCGGAAACCGGGACACAACCAGCCGGCTGAGAAGAGGCGTCAGCCCTATTTCCGGCACCAGGAAAAGGGAGGTTCCTCCCAGTTTCAAAACTTCGGCGATCAGCCTCAAATAAATTTCGGTTTTGCCGCTTCCGGTCACTCCATGAATCAGGCAGCGAGCAGATTTCCCCTGCAGAATGCATGCCAGAATCCCGTCGAACAGTTCTTTCTGATACGGAGTAAGGACGGGCGCGCCTGCATCAGCAGCAGGCGCCAGATCCAGAGGGGTTCGCCGGACCTGAATCGGCGCAATCTCCACCAGCCCTTTCTGCTCCAGAGCCCGCGCTGCGCTGTTGGTATTTTTCGAAATCCGCAACGCCTCATTCAATGAAACCGGCTGTTGATTTGCCGTGAGAACGGAGTACAGGCGTTTCTGCGCCGGAGGCAGACCGACAGGATCATAGTCGTCGCCCAGCCTCCGGATTCCCAGTTGCTCCTTGACCTTGACTTTGGGCGTCTCGAGGAAAGTTTCCAGCCGGATCCACTGCGCCGCCGCCAACGTTTCAATCCATTTTTCAGCGCCGCCCAACCTGCTTTGAACAGCCAACTGTTTGACCGTCAGCGATTCTTCGCGGGCAACGACATCCAGAATTTCATTTTCCTGTGGACTTAAGCCAATGGGCCGAAGCCCTCCTTGAAGGAGTGTCGCTGCCTTGGGAGTGAGCTGGATTCGTCGATCTCCGGACACCTGTGTTCCCGCCGGGAAAAGGGCCCGGAAAACTTCTCCGGGCGGCGCAAAGTAATACCCGGCGACCCAAAGAGCTGTTTGCACCAGAGCGGCCGGTATGGCCGGCTCCGATTCGAGCAAATCCCGAACCGGGCGCAGTTTGATTTTGCCGACCCGCGCGGCATCAGGAAATCCGACGACATAGCCTGTCATCAGTTTGCGGCCAAAAGGAACAAGCACGCGCATTCCTTCGGCAATCCGGCTGCTGAACTCCTGCGGCACGGAGTAAGCAAAAGTTCTCCGCAATCCGACCGGCACGGCAATGTCTACAATTTCATGCATGCGGTAACTTATAAAGAAAAAACACCACGGATTCCACGGATTTCACAGATTTAAAATCCGTGAAATCCGTGGCGTTTTTTTAATGTAAGGATTCGAGGTATCTGCGAACAACCAGCATGTCCTCCCAAACCTTGCGCTTTTCATTTGGATTTCGCAGCAGATAGGCAGGATGGAACGTCGCGATGAGTTTCACTCCCCTGTAATCGATCAGCCTGCCGCGAAGCCTGCCGATCGATTCCGTGGTTCTCAGAAGCGTCTGCGCGCCGAAAGCTCCCAGAGCACAGATGATTTGGGGTTTTACCGACGCGATCTGCCGGAAGAGAAATTGCTCGCACGCCGCAATCTCGTCCGCTTCCGGATTCCGGTTTCCGGGAGGGCGGCATTTGAGTATGTTGCAGATGAACACATCATTCCTGTTCAGATCAATCGCCTCGATGATTTTGGTCAACAGTTGTCCCGCACGCCCCACGAAAGGCAAACCCTGTTCATCTTCATCGGCGCCGGGAGCCTCGCCGACAAACATGAGCTCCGCATTCGGATTCCCCGAACCAAAGACAATGTTCTTGCGCGTGGGAGACAGCTTGCATCGCTTGCAATCTTTCAGATCGGCACGGATTGAGTCGAGCGTCTCATCGCCTGAAGCGCTCTTCACGAGAGAGGATACGCTATCGAGAGTTTTTTGCGTTGCGGACTGAGAAACGTATTTAGTCACCGGCGGCGCAGGCGGGGACTTTTGCTCCGGCCAGCCTGCTGTTCGCGGCTTTTGTGGTCCACGCCTGCCGGAAAAGCCGGCACTGGCAGCCGGGACCTGTGCCTTTCCAGCCTGGACCCAGCGAACGCCCAGATCCTTGTAGAGCTTGAGGTGTGCAAGAATTTCTTGTCGCAGATCTTTGTCGTTGGTCATGTCCCCAGCTCCAGCTGGTCCAATACGGCTTCGTCGTTTCGCCAGTTGCGGGCTGTTTTTACCTGAAGCCCAAGATACACTTTGCAGTCCAACAGCTGCTCCAATTCCTGGCGCGCGGAAATGCCCAGATCCCGAAGCTGAGATGCGCCGGCGCCCAGAATAATGCCCTGCTGCGAACGCCTTTCAACCAGAATGTCCGCCTCAATCACCACAAGGTTTTTTTCAGCCCTCTGGCTCTCATCGAATTGTCTGATGAGAACAGCGGATGTGTAGGGAAGCTCCTCACGCACCCGCTCCAGCAGTTTCTCCCGAATGAACTCCGAAGCCAGAAACCGCTCCGAACGGTCGGTGAACTGCTCGGCTTCATACAGGGGCTCGCCCTCGGGCAGATGCTTGAAAATTTCGTCGAACAGCAACCCCAGATTCTCGCCGGTTTTCGCGGAAATGGGCATGATCTCGAGAAAATTGTACGCCTCTGCATACCGCTGCATGATGGGAAGGAGTTTGGGTTTTGCAATCTTGTCGATCTTGTTCAGCAGCAGGAGAGAATTGCTTTGAGCTTTTTTTACAGTCTCGAGCACGAAATGTTCCCCCGATCCGAACGAGATCGAAGCGTCTACGACCAGCAGCACGAGGTTGACATCCCGCATCCCTTCATACACGGTGTGCAGCATCCGACGATTCATGCCGTAAGCAGGCTTGTGAATCCCGGGGGTATCCATGAAAACGACTTGCCCTCGGGCTTCGGTGGTAATCCCGAGAATCCGGTGGCGCGTGGTCTGAGGTTTTGAAGAGACAATCGAAATTTTCTGACCGATCAGAGCGTTGAGAAGGGTGGATTTTCCGGAGTTCGGCCTTCCGATGATTACTGCAGTTCCACATTTCATATGAAGAATAATACCGTTCTCCGTTATCCGTTCCCCGTTATCCGTTTACGCCCTTTCGACGGGGAACGGAGGTAAGGGGTTTTCATGCGCTCTATGCCCGTTTCCGAAGAGACAGAGCCAAATCCAGGATTTTGTCGGCGATGGAGAGCTTCGATTGATCCTTGAGCGTGATCGTCTCACCGGTCCGGCTCAGGATGTGAACCGTTGACGAGTCCGCCCCAAACACACCTTGAGAGACGTCGTTCGCAACAAGGAAATCCAGGTGCTTTCGATTCAGCTTTTTCCTGGCAGAATCCAGCAGGTTTTCTGTTTCGGCCGCGAATCCGACCAGAATCTGGTCCTTTTTCCCCTTTCCCAGCAATTCCAGAATGTCCTCGGTCCTCTCCAGATGCAGATTCATCCCGCTTTTGTTTTTCTTGATCTTCTGGGCGACAACCTCGGCCGGGCGATAGTCGGAGACCGCCGCCGCCTTCACGACGATGTCCATGGTCGGATACAGCCGCAACACGGCATCTTTCATCTGCGCTGCCGAACGCACCTGTATGAGTTGCACACCTGAAGGAGCTTTCAACGCCGTCGGCCCAGAGACCAGAAAAACCGAAGCCCCTCTGCGCTGCGCCGTCTCCGCTACGGCATATCCCATTTTCCCGGAGCTGCGATTCGACAAGAACCTGATCGGATCGATATCTTCCACGGTAGGTCCAGCCGTGACCAGTACCTTCATTCCGGCAAGCGATTCGCCGACCCGGAGTGTCTCCAAAATGCGGCGCACGATCACGTCAACTGCCGCCAGTCTGCCTTCGCCTTCCATTCCGCACGCCAGCGGACCGGGCTCCGGATCGACAAAGGAATGTCCTCGAGCCTTCAGAATTTCCACATTTGCCCGAACTGCCGGATGATGCCACATTTCGACATTCATCGCGGGCGCAAGCAGCACGGGAGCGGGAGTGGAAAGATAGAGCGTGGAAAGAAAATCATCCGCGATTCCATGCGCGAATTTACCCAATATATTCGCAGTCGCGGGAACCACCGCAAGCAATTGGATCGATTGGGCCAGGCTAATATGATGAATATCCCGGTTCTGTCCAGGCGCAAACATGTCCGTAATGACATTTTGAGCGGACAGCGATTCGAAGGTCAGCGGAGTGACAAACTCGGCGGCGGACCGCGTCAGAATGACCTGCACGGAAAATCCCGCCTTCTGCAGTCCTCGCATGACTTCGATTGATTTGTAGGCAGCAATACAACCGGTGACGCCCAGCGCGATTTCCACAACCGGCTCCCTAGGTTTGGCTCGACGGCTCCACCGGCGGCAGTATTTCGAATGCGAGGAGGTCCTGTTCCAATTCCTTCATCGCGATAAATGCCGGTTTGGTGGAACGCGTCTTGATTTTCGGCTTGGCATTATTCTGCAGCTGCTTGGCTCTCTCAGCCGCCAAAATGATGAAGCGATATTTTGATCCTATGCTTTCAGGGATCTTCTGCATCCATTCCTCCAAAAGTTGCTAATATCGATTTTGCAGATTCGATCCGGGCAGTCATCCGGCACTGTGCACTTAGAATAATGGACTCCAGTTCATGCGTGGAGCTGCCGAGATCCTCGTTGATGATCAAATAATCGTATTCCTGATAATGACGAATTTCCTTGCGGGCCCTGGTCAATCGCTGCTCGATCACGACCTCGTCGTCAAGGCTTCTGCGTCGGAGCCGGTCCCGAAGAATCTGGAATGACGGCGGCAATATAAATACCGCAATGGAATCCGGGCGTTTCCGCTTCACAATGGCGGCGCCCTGAACGTCGATGTCGAGAAGTACGTCATCCCCTTCTCGCAGGCAATCCTCGACGAATATTCTGGAAGTACCATAGTAGTTGCCGTGTACTTCAGCCCATTCCAGCAGGCTGTCGCCGAGAATCAAAAGCTGAAATTCGCGGCGATCGACAAAAAGGTACTCCACGCCGTTCCGTTCGGCGCCGCGTGGCGCTCTAGTCGTATACGACACGGAGAACCTGACGCGGGGCAACCGCTGCAGCAGGCTGGCGACTAAAACGGATTTCCCGGCGCCCGAAGGCCCGGAGACGATAATCAGATTGCCAGTTCGGGCCATTTCACTCAATGTTCTGAACCTGTTCACGAAGCTTTTCGATATCTGCTTTGATGGTGATTGCGTTTTGCGAGACTTCCAGATTTCCGGATTTGGACAGGATTGTGTTCGCCTCGCGCTGCAGCTCCTGAAGGAGAAAATCCAGCTTCTTCCCCGCCTTTTCCTTCCCGTTCATTAATGCGTGATATTGCTCAATATGGCTTTTCAACCTGGCGACCTCTTCCGAGATATCGCACTTATCCGCCAACAGCGCGGCCTCCTGGGCCAGTCGCTGGGGATCAATTCCTCCCTGCGGCAAAAGCTGTGCAAGCCGTTCACGAATCTTCTGCATGTTCTCCGGGGCCGAATTCACGCTCAGTTCCTGGATCTGGCGCGCACTCTCTTCCACAGAGGAAAGATTGCGCAGCATATCGGTTCGAAGCGCTTCCCCTTCGCGCCGGCGCATCTGAAGAACGCTTTCGAGCGCTTCATTCGTGCTCCTTTTGACCAGCTCCGATAAAATCCCCGTGCTATCCGCAACCGTCTCTCTGTTCTGCAGAATGCCCGGCAAACCCAGGATGGTCTTGAGGTCCAGCGAATCCTGAAGGTTAAACTCCTGTTTTAGCCTTTCGGCAGCCTCCATGTAGCCCCTGGCAAGATTGGTATTAACCAGAAATGCCGCCGCGCTCAGGTTCTGGACAGCCACATTGACCTCCACCCGTCCCCGGTCGAGAGCATTTCGAACCAGCTGCTGGATTTCTCCCTCCAGGAATAAATGCTCTCGCGAAAGTCGGACATGAAGGTCTAAGAAACGGTGGTTAACAGTTCGGATTTCCACCGAAACCGTGAGGTCGTCCTTCTGAGCGGTGCCAGTTCCATAGCCAGTCATGCTCAGAATCATCTGTGGCATACCTCGGTGTCAAAATCAAAACAGTTTAGTCTCGCCGATGGCCCACGTCAAGGTTAACCTTTTGATAGGATTCGAGATGCAAAGGGAATGGGGACGCCACCCTATTTCGCGGAATAGCCGGGGCGACCCCAGGCAAGAGCTTCGAAATAGGGTGGCGTCCCCATTCGGACAGAATAACCGCTGATTTTGTCCGGAATCTGGAATCTGAGATATGGAATCTGGAATTTATTCCGCCGCTTCCACCGCTTTGGCAGGACTGGAATAGGCTTCTTCTGTCTGGAGGCGGAAAAACTTGCGGTACAGCCCATCCTGGGCCATCAGGCTTTCGTGGGTTCCCGATTCCACGATTCTGCCCTGGTCGATGACCACGATCACGTCTGCGTCCCGAATTGTGGATAGACGATGGGCTATTACAAAGGTAGTCCGGTCCCGGATCAGGTTTGTGAGAGCCTGCTGGACAAGTTTTTCAGATTCGGAATCCAGGGCCGAGGTAGCTTCGTCCAGAATTAGAATGGGAGCGTCCTTCAACAGCGCCCGCGCAATCGATATCCGCTGACGTTCGCCCCCGGAAAGTCGTTGGCCCCGCTCACCGATCAGGGTCTCATACTTCATCGGAAAATTGAGGATAAAGTCGTCGGCCAGCGCCGCGCGGGCTGCCTCCACTATTTTCTCTTCCGAAGCGTTTGTATCGCCGTAACCGATATTGCTTCGCACGGTATCGTTGAACAAAAAAGTCTCCTGCGTCACGATTGCGATTTGTTTGCGGAGAGAACTCTGTGTGTACTCGCGGATATCCATGCCGTCAATCAGGACCGATCCCAATGTCGGATCGTAGAATCGCGGAATAAGTCCGACCAGCGTGGTTTTGCCCGATCCGCTGCTGCCGACCAGCGCGATGACCTGGTTCCGCCTCACTTTCAGATTGATATCTTTCAAGACCCGTGTTTCGCCGTTCTGATCGACGTAATCGAAAGAGACATTCCTGAACTCGATGGATTCGGACACCCCTTCCAGAATCCGGGCATTCGGCCGGTTCTCTATCTCCATGTGTTCGTCCAACAGCTCCAGGATCCGGGAACCGGAAGCAAGAGCACGTTGAAACTGCACGTGGATACGGCTGAGCTTTCGGATCGGATCGTACATCCTGAACAGAGTGAACAGCGAGCCCCCAAACATCCCAAGACTCAGGCTGTGGTGCTCTATACGCCTGTGCGCATAGACCAGGAGCGGAATGAAGGCGAGCACGCCGAGAAATTCCATCAGAGGATGGTTAATGAACATGATGGCGGCGGCGCGCATGTTGCTGCGAAACAGCCTGTGCGAGCTCTTCTGGAACCGGTTCTGTTCATGCTGCTCCATTCCAAAAGCTTTGATGATCCGCATTCCTGTTATCGACTGCTGGAGCTGGTCGTTCAGGTTTGCTGCGTCCTCACGCCCTTTCCAGCTGACGCTCCGGACGCGCTTTCCCATCGCAAGCGTGCACACCAGCACTAATGGGGCAATGATGAGCGACAGGCCGGCAAGTTTCCAATCAATCCAAACATTCAGGCAAACCAAACCGATCAGGACGACGACCTCTCTGAAGAAATCCCCCAGGACATTCGAAACCGCTTCCTGCAGCTGTTCGACATCGCCGCTCATCCTTGACATGAGTCGGCCTGTGGAATTCAGAGAGAAAAATCCCATGGATTGGCCGGTCACATGATGGAACAGTTCGTTGCGCAGATTCGTAACGACGCTCTGGCCGACATAGCTCATGTAATAATTTGAGTAATAGAGCGAAACCCCTTTCAATAAAGTTAAAATCAGCAACGCTAATGACAGTTGCTCTACAATTTTCCCGGGAAAGAAAGAGAGAAACCACGAGAGGTAACGCTGGATGGAAGCAAGATCCTGGGAACCGTTCCCGACCAGCACCTTGTCGAACAAAGGTATCGAGAGTGATGATGTCGCCGCTTCCAGAACGCTGAAGAAGACAAGAAGCACCATTGAAAAGACAAGGGTGCTCCGATAAGGGCGAATGAAACTATAAAATCTCCGATACGCATTCATGAGCGCGAGTAGACTAGCATAGATTCGAGATTCGAGATGCGAGATTCGAGATTAAAAAGCGGGGACAGGCAATCCCCAATTTCTTCAGATACATTCCCATATTAAAGCTATGGTGAATTCGGGGATTGCGTAGCCTGTCCCCGTTTTTCGTTTTCACTTCGGGCAGTTTATTTTTCGCGCGTTTGGCTGTTCGTAGTGTCCCAGTTGATACGGCTTATAGTTGAATCAGTGTACAGCCTGAAGGCTGTCGTCACCTTGCCGATGACTTCGTTTCTCTGGAGTATTACATCGTGCGTTTCACCTTTTCCCTCCGAGTCACGAAGGTATATCCCGTACCGGCTCGGAGAGTCGATCGTGTTGTTCTCGAACTGCACGAAACTCGAGCGGTCCAGAAAGATCCCGTCCTTAAAGTTCTTAGTTACGTTCCCGATCACCGAAATCCGGCTCAATTGTTCGATGTCAATGGCAGCACCCGTTGCCGGAAATCCTGTCATTCTATTGTTCGAAATCGTCCCGCCCGTAATGAAGGCTCCCGTGACAGAAATTCCCCCGCCGTGCGTTTCTAGGATGTTGCCGGAGTAGATAAATCCGGGATCGCCTCCAAGGATTGCATTTGTGACACTTCCATCAAAATTGTTATTCGTGATCTGCAGGCCGCTCCCATAAATACCATTATCGTGACTTATCCCTACTCCGAATCGTCCCCCAATAAGATGATTGTCATGGATCGACACATCCTGCGGGCCGTCGATAATATGAATGAGCTGGTAGCCTGCGAGTGCGGTTGCGGGGCCAATCAGGGTATTATTGGAGATGCTTACCTTTTTCACCCTCGCGCTTCCGGCGCTTACATCTGTGTAGATGGCGATGGCACCAGTAGCACTCACACTCGCATCCAGCGTATTTCCCTCTACCACCACATTATTGATGTCGGCTTGGCCGCTGGCTGTAAAAATGGCAAGCAATTCGTTCCATGCTACCGGATTATAAAAGTAGTTATTCCGGATAAACACATTGTTTATTGACTGATCGTAAGAAGCCGCTTCCGGGTTATAAGTTCGGATATAGATTCCCCCTGAATTCTGCCAGTTGTTGTCTTCAATCCATACATTCGACGCGGCTCCGTCGATGTTTATATTTCCGCCACTTGCCAGCGCCGGAGAGCTTCCGAAGGTTTTGCATTCCCGGATTCTGAGATTAGTGATGTTCTTAAACTGCATGTTGTAGCCGCTCTGCGCGTTCTGATCAATGGTCAGGCCCAAAATATTAATGTCGGTGGCTGCATCATAATGGGTGGAATCGGAGCCATGATTTTTGAACACCACGAGAGGGCCCATTTTTTTGATGGTTGCGCCGTAGCCCCAGATGCTCGTGCCCGAATAAAGATCAAGATAGCGGTAGACGCGGTATATCGCACCCGGGCGAAAATGAATCGTCTTGCCCGCGCCGGCCAGCAGTGTGGATTCCATGGCGCCAGTGTCATCATTTGAATCGTTGCCTTTTGCCCCGAACCATTCCGGGTAGACGGCTGTTGACCTGTCGCCGCTAACGAAGACAGCCCCACTTCCCGAGAAAATCTGCGTCGGAGCCGCTATGATTTTACCCTTTATGGTCAGAGTGGTGCCAGTAGCTGAGGCCAGAGTACCGCCATCCGAAAACTCCAGCGTCATCGTGGAGGGAATCGCTGTGTCGGACGAAAGGACGAAAGTAGCTGCCCCGATCACAAGCTGCACGGGGATAGTGACTGATGAAAAAATATCCTTCGCAATTGTCTGTGTTCCTTGAAAGCCGCGAAGGTCTGCAATCCCTCCGGTTGCGGGTAGATCCGCAAGACAAGCCGCAATCTTCAATGCCGTGGTCGCGCCGGGAAAGGAATTGCAGTGCCGAGCTTTAACGGAAGAAGTAGCCGTAACCCACGAATACCCGTTCACGTTATTGGGAGTCCAAACGATGACTCCCTTCGCCGCTATCAAAACAAACTTGTTAGGCGTGAGTTGCGGAGTCAATATGGACGTTCTATCAGCGGAATCCAAGGTGACGGAATGGCCGGGTGGAACCGTCAGTCCCACGTCGGACCGTGGGAGCGCGGGCGTGCTTGGTCCAGCCGCATAACCACCGATCTTACATTCCGCGCACCGCTTCCGGTTCTTGTCGAACCTCTGCGGCTTGACATAGTGGACCGGTATGCACGGAGCGAAGACAAGTCCTGCCGATACAGCCGTGATTGCAACTGCAAAAAAGAGTTTTCGCATCGCGTGAAAGGCTCCATTATCGCTGCTCAACATTACCGTGATTGATCAGAGATCACAAGCGGATCTTTGTCTCAAATTACCTGACTCATTTCTTTAACAACTGGCCTAAATGCCCCATAATCCAAGCGCCAAGCACGATGCAAGAAGATAGATTCAGCATGAGAGGACCCCGCTGAAACCCCGGCCCTGGGGGGGTTTCAAGGCAGCAAACAATACAAAAGGAATTACACTGGCGAGTGTCAGAGAGGATTGCAGTCTCCTCAGCACATAAAACCTATTGAAGAGATCCTGCAAACGCTGTCTCAGAAAGCAAAGTCTCAAGATCTAAAAGACAAGAAGCCAGGAGAGAATTTGGGCTCTTATTTTACGGGGTTTCGTTCCGAACGGCTTTTATGGCATCCATTGACGGATCCGACTCACCGGGAGATCAGGAACCATCGCCCTCCGGTTTTTCACTCGTCATTCATAAATCGTAATTCGTCATTCACTTCGGGGGGGGTGCGATCTCGTTTGCATAAGAACCCAGATCCCAGCCGATCAACTTGGATACTGTTTCAGTCAAGTACTTATGCACTTCGTATGCCGTAGAAGACGTCAATACCTGACCGGCTATCTGCCGGCAAGCTTTGAGCGGCACCTCGCGCAGCACACGGCGAATCTGAGGGATTGAGAGCGGATTCATGCTTAACTGTGTAAAGCCCATCCCCAGAAGCAGGACAGCAAAGAAAGGGTTGGACGAGATTTCGCCACAGATTCTTACCGGCTTATCCAACTTCCCTGCAATTTCCGCAATTCGATGCAGGCACTGCAGGACGGCAGGATGCAGGGGCTGGAACAGGTATGCGACATCCGGGTTCCCACGATCGACGGCCAGGGTATATTGGATTAAATCGTTGGTACCGACACACAAAAAATCGACCTCCCTGGCCAGCGCCTCGAGAGAAAGCACTGCCGCAGGAACTTCGATCATCGCTCCCAGCGGAACGGGCTTTAAGTTCAGTCCTGGCTTCTTAAGAATTTTTTCCCGCACCTGAGCAATCAAGGCTTTGGCCTGCCAGATCTCCTCGATCGAGGAGATCATCGGCAGAACGATTTCTATTCGGCCTTCGCAGCTTGCTCTCAGGATCGCTTCAATTTGCGTGCAAAACACATCTTTGGATTGCAGGCTCAAACGGATGCCCCGCAATCCCATGCTCGGATTCTCCCGGCCGGCCAGGTCGGTCTTATCCCAAACCTTTTCGGATCCCGCATCCAGGGTCCGCACGGCGACCGGGTGCGGGTTCATTCCCTTTGCCAGCGTCCGGTAGGCAGCGAACTGTTCCTCCATTCCGGGGAACCCGTTAGGGTGGCTAAAATAAAGGAATTCCGAGCGGAATAGGCCGATCCCCTCGGCTCCACAGGCTTTTGCGGTACCCAGTTCGCTGGGCACTTCGGTATTGGCGCGCAACGACACCGCTGTTCCATCCTTGGTAGTGGTCTTCCAGCTTGAGGGGGCCACGGTGGACTCAGCGGTCGAACCGAACGCCTCCATGCGCTGGCGCATGCTTTCGATTCTTTGCTTAGTCGGATTGACGATGACCTGTCCCTCATCGCCGTCCAGGAGAAGGGCATCACCGGTGGAAACGGAAGCGAGCAGATCGCGGATTCCCATAACGGCCGGAAGACGTAATCCTCTGCTGATAATGGCCGTGTGCGATGTCCTGCCCCCGGATTCCAGTACCAGGCCGCGCACCTTCTGAAGATCCATGGTTGCGAAATTTGACGGATTAAAATCGATCGAGGCAATAATCAAGTCGTCGGGGAGGTGCTCCCAGCTGAGCGGATGATCGCCGGAAAGATTCAGCAGAATTCTCTCGGCAACCTGCTCGATATCGCTGTGCCGTTCGCGGAAATATTCGTCATCGAGCGACTGGTAAGCATGGACGAGCCGGTCGGTCGCCTGCATGACAGCCCATTCGGCATTTGCGTGGCTTTTTCGGATAATCGCGAGAATTTCCGCATTCAGGGTTCGATCTTCGAGGATCAGCAGATGAGCGTCGAGTATAATGCTGTGCTCGCTTCCGACCATTTCCTCCAGCCGCGATTTTAGATTTTGCATCTGCTCCTTGGCCGCTTCGACGGCCCGATGATACCTGTCGGCTTCCGCCTCGATATCATCGACGCGGATCTTCAGGACGAGCCGATTATGGCTGTCAAGTTTGAGCGCTTGTCCGAGGACCACACCCGCCGAAACGCCGCTTCCGTTCAAAACGATTTCAGGCTTTGAAGCCATTAGCTTTCTTCTCCAAACTTATTTTCGAAGAGCCCGCAGATTGCCTCCACCGCTTCAAGCTCATCCTGCCCCTCGATTGAAATCACCAGACGCGTCCCTTTCGAAGCCGCAAGCATCAACACTCCCAGAATGCTTTTGGAATCGATCTGCTGATTTGCGTCTTCGCGCGAGAGATGGATCTCACTTGAGAAGCGGGACGCAAGTCGAACCAGTTTGGCCGCTGCGCGAGCATGCAGACCCAGTTTATTCGATATCAGAACGGACTGACGGATCATGCGTCTAGAAAATCGCTGGCCCTGGAAATACTCGAACGCCCCAGGTCCCGCACGATTCTCGCGAGTGAATCCAATGTTTCCGCCTCCTTCTGGCCGGCGATCTTGATGATCATCGGGAGGTTGACGCCGGTGATGACATCCACTTTTCCGGGATCGTGGAACGAGAGGGCAATATTCGAAGGCGTGCCGCCGAACATGTCCGTCAGGATGATCACTCCATTTCCACCCTCGACTTCCGCAATGCGTTTTTCAATGTCCTTGCGAGCATCGTTGACGTCATCATGCCAGCCGATCGAAACGGCCTTGATATGAGAAATATCGCCAACGATCATTTCTGCCGCCGCCACAAGTTCCTGGCCCAGATGTCCATGGGTTACGACTAACGCGCCGATCATAGAATTGTATTCTGCTCCGATTTAAGTTTTTTCGTCACGATGATGAACGCGAATTGCACGCCTTCTGTTTTTCAACAGCTTGGCAAGCGCCTCAACCACAAAAACGGAACGGTGCCGTCCCCCGGTACACCCAACCGCTATCGTAAGATAACTCTTTCCTTCTTTCAGGTAGTTCGGCAATAAATATTCTAGGAGATCTCCAATCCGTTTGACAAATTCTTTGGTTTGCGGAAAGGAACGCAGATACCTCACCACTTCTCTGTCCCTGCCGCTCAAGGCTTTGAGACGGGGAACAAAATAAGGGTTGGGAAGGAATCGGGCGTCAAACAACAGATCGGCTTCGAGCGGAATCCCGTTCTTGTATCCGAAGCTCAAGAGGTTAAGATTGAGATCCGAAGATCGCGGATGTTTTCGAAAACGCTCCATCACCAGTGCTTTGACTTCATGAACGTTGGAATCCGAGGTGTCGATCGTGTAATCAGCAAGCTCCCGCAATTTGCGCAGGCGCCTGCGCTCCATTTGGATCGCTTCTCTCAGCGGCCGGCCGCCGGACAGCGGGTGGGGCCGTCGTGTTTCGCTGAAACGGCGAACCAGGACGTCATCCCGAGCTTCGAGATAGAGTACAAACAGATGAAAAGCAGACTTCCGGAGCTCGCCGATCAGGTGTTCCAGACCATGCAGTCTTTCACCTGCACGGATGTCAATGACCAGGGCCGCGTTTCGGACTTCCCCTCCGGACACATTGATTCCTTCCACAAATTTCGGGATGAGGGGTACGGGGAGGTTGTCGATACAAAAAAATCCCAGATCTTCGAATGTTTTCAGAACGGTCCCCTTTCCGGAACCGCTCATTCCTGTTACCACAACCAGGTCTTGTAGGCTCATGTTTGAATTACGAATTACGAATGACGAATTGAAAAGCAAAAGTGCAATCTAGGTGACCATTCTTTAATTCGTAATTCGTAATTCGTTATTTGTAATCGCAGCTCGATCGTATTACAGGCGACGGTTGAATCATTCCTCGTTAGCAATAGAAGGATTGTAGCCGCGTTGACGCAATAAGTGGATTCTTGCCGCCACTTCCACCAGAGTCGCCACATTCCGCCCGGGAGCGACGGGCATATCGATCAGAGGAATGGAGACTCCCAGGAATTCGATATTGGATTGATCCATCCCAAGCCGGTCGTATTCCGCGTCCGAGTTCCAACGCTGCAGCTTCACGGCAAAATCGATATTCTGCGACGCGCCGGTTGCAGAAATTCCAAACAGTTCCTTAATGTTGATGATCCCAAGTCCGCGCAATTCCATATGGTGCTTAAGAACATCCCCCCCCGAACCTGAAAGCGTGTCGAGTCCGAGTTTTGTCAGCTCCACGAAATCGTCGCTGATCAGACAGTGTCCTTTCAGGACGAGTTCCAATGCACATTCGCTTTTCCCGATCCCTGACGGCCCCAGAAGAAGAACCCCCAGTCCGAAAACTTCGAGCAGAACGCCATGGATGGTCATCCGGGGAGCCAGTCGCCTCTCCAGATAATCGGTTATTTTTTCAGCGGAGACCGAGCTGAGGGCACGGCTCCGGAGAATCGGGAATTGTTGCTCCAGGGACAGCCGGATAAGTTCGTCTGGAACTTCCAACCCTTTTGTCGCCAAAACACAGCAGACTTTGTCTCTTTTCAGGTTGTGGATCGCCAAATTCCGGGATTCTGAATCGAGAGTTTTGAGATAGTTCTGTTCGCTGCTGCCGAAGATCTGGACTCGATCGGAGTGGAGATAGCCGGTAAACCCGGCAAGCGCCATGCCCAGCTTTTGAATCCGCGCAGACCGGATCTCGTTTTCCAGCCCTTGATCTTGCAGAACTTCAAAATCCAATCCCAGTTCGGGAGCCATGATAAGCTCCCGGACAGTAATTTTCCCCTGTTCCGCTTTTCTGCACTCTGTGGATGCGTCCCGTCTGTCGGGCAAGGATTTCACCATGCCGCCTGCTGATGCGGGTGGGATATATTGCTGTTGCGCGACGATCAGGCGCGGATCAGGCCGATCGATCCGTCCTTCCGGCGATACAAAACATTCACCGCACCGGATTCTGCATTCCGGAACACCACAAACGGGTATTCCGAGTGGTTGAGCTCGATGACCGCCTCCTCGACGGCCATAGGCTTCCTCTGAGCCTCTTCTTCCCGGATTCCGTTGGCGCTCCGAGCCAGAACCCGGGATGTGGGTTCCCCGACACCCAGTTTTGTCGCAACGGACTTCGCTTTGGCTCGTTGACGTTTGCCTTCGACAATCTTGCTTTTTTGCTTCAAAGCTTGCCTTTCGATCTTCTCGATCGCACGCATAATCGAGCTGTACATATCATCCGTCTCACCCTTGCCCGTGAGATCCAGCAGCTTCGACTTGAGCAGGATTTCCGCAGTTTGACGCTCCTTCTCCACATCAACGATCACGTGGACGCTGATGTCGTCGCCCAAAATCTTGACAAATTTACGAAGCCTCTTCAGAACGTAGGTGCGAATTGCAGGCGTAATCAGCACATGTCTGCCGGTTATTTCCACATTCATTGTGAGTTTTCCTTCCAGGTAGAATAATCAAAACTGCTCTCGGGCTTCGGACTCGAGGCATCGGCGGATCAGAAGAGATAACCGATCTTCCGCTCCCGTGAACCGGGGATCTGCATCTGTTCCCTGTATTTTGCTACGGTGCGTCTTGTAATAAAGACATTGTCGCGACGCAGCAATTGGCCGAGCTGATTGTCCGAGTAAGGTTTTTTCTTGTTCTCATCTTCAATCATTTTTTTTATCTTGAGCTTGACCTGAACAATAGAAAGTTCTTCGCCGTCAGGGCTTTCCACGCCCATGGTAAAGAATTTTCTCAGCTCTATGACCCCCTGAGGAGTGTCCACATACTTGTTTGTGACGACTCTGCTGATTGTGGAACTATGAACTCCAAGCTCGCTTGCCACATCCTTGATCAACATCGGGTGCAGGTGAGAGGGCCCGTTTTCAAGAAAATCCCGCTGCCTGTTTACAATACAGACGCAGACTTTGTAGATCGTCTGCTTTCGCTGGTTGACACTTCGGAGGAGATCGATCGCGGAACGGAATTTTTCTCTTAAAAATGTTTTGGTCTCGCCGCTCACGCCATTGCTTTTCAAAAGCTCCCTGTAACTGGCATTCAATCGCAGCTGCGGCGTTCCTTCGTCATTCAAAAGAATGACGAACTCATCATCCACTTTGGAAATCGTCACCTCAGGCTGCACATACGTAGCTTTTTGGTTGTTGTATTTCTGCCCGGGTTTCGGGATCAGGTGCTTAATGCAGTCCACTGCCTGAAGCACGTCTTCAAAAGACGCCCCGGTTTTGGCGGCGATTTCCTTGAATTTATGACTTTCAAGCAAAGGAAGATGATCCCGAATTATTCTGTAGGCTAAACTGTCTTTGAGTTCCACGCTTTCCAACTGGAGCAGAAGGCACTCGCGCAAATCCCTCGAGCCAATTCCAACTGGATCCATGGCCTGCACCGTCGCCAGCGCCTCGCCGGCTTCTTCAATCGTGCAATTGGCCACAGTGCACAATTCTTCGAGGCCGATGAGGAGGTATCCGTCTTCGCTGAGATTTCCGATGATCTCCCTGGCGATTTCGGCGATTCTGGGTTTGACATCCAATAGCCCCAGCTGCCAGTTCAAATGCTCCTCAAGAGAAGGCGGCCGCGTCAAAAATGTTTCGAATGAAGGTTTTTCGGAATCTTCGACTTCCCGATTTTTGTATCCGGTATCCAGATATTCATCGAAAAAATAGCGGAAGTCGATTTCGTCAAAGGAGTCCTTTTCCCCTCCGCTGTCGGCATTTTCCTGCGGCGGTGCCGCCTCTTCCTCTCCTTCGTCCGAGGTCGTCTCCAGGGGAGTTTCTTGCTCCGGCACCTCTTCCAGAATCGGATTCTCTATCAGCTCCTGGTTTAACATTTCCTGGAGCTCGAGTTTGTTAAGCTGAAGAAGCTCAATTTTTTGGAGCAGGGAGGGAGTGAGGGCCAGCCTTTGGCTAAGTCTTAAATCCAGAGTTTGCCTAAGATACAGTCTGCGATTCATCGTTTCCCATTATCTCAGCCTGAAATTCTCGCCGAGGTATACCTTCTTTACCTCATCGTCATTTGTCAGCTGTTCAGGCGTTCCCTCACGCAAAATCTTACCATCGCTTATTATATAAGCACGGTCCGTTATATTCAAAGTCTCGCGCACATTGTGATCCGTGATCAGGACCCCGATGCCCCGCTGCTTAAGCTGCTCGATAATCTGCTGTATGTCCCGGACTGCCAGGGGGTCAATTCCGGCAAAAGGTTCATCCAGAAGAATGAATTGGGGGGTCAGAACCAGAGCCCTTGCGATTTCAAGGCGGCGTCTTTCGCCGCCCGAAAGAGTATACGCGCCCTGATTGCGCAGGTGCTCGATCCCGAATTCCTTCAGAAGATCGCTAGCCAGCTCCTCTCGTTTTTCGGACGACATATTGAGGGTTTCGGCGATGCTCAGCAAGTTTTCGAGTACGGTGAGTTTTCGGAATACAGAGGGCTCTTGAGGAAGATAGCTGATTCCCGAGCGCGCCCTGCGATACATTGGCAGAGTGGTAATTTCCTTTCCGCAAAGCAGTACGTGACCGCTCTCGGGCGCCACCAGTCCAACAATCATATAAAAGGTGGTGGTTTTGCCTGCGCCATTCGGCCCCAGCAGACCCACCACTTCTCCGCGCCGCAGGATTAGACTGGCTTCGTGGACCACTTTTCTGCCCCGGTAGGACTTGGTCAGGAACGAGGCCTGCAATTCACCGTTTGTCATATCACTAATTATCTGAGATCTAATAACTTGTCGACCCTAATCGTTGCCGAGCAGAATCCTACCATCGGCGTCAAAGTATTTCAATCGATGGGCAAATGATCGTCCTCTTCCCGGCTCATAGAATTCAGCAGGTTTGCCGGGTTTGCCGGTCAGTTCAATATATTTTTCCGGCTCGGTGTAGTAGTCGGCTACATCCCCCTTGCCTTTGCTATCTCCAATGTTTACCGCAACATTGTTGCGCGCTGTGAGGTGTTTCGGTTTCCCATCCGGATCCAGTATCGCGTCCAAATTATCGGAAGAAAGATCCATGTCCTTTGAGTGTAATGTCACCTTGCCCGAGTACCTCAGCAGATTGTCTTTCTTGAGGTACTGCATTGTCGAGCTTTGAATGGTCGTCGGCGCATCGGCCGTAGCCTGAACCTGCTTGGGTTTGCTTTGCTTCGACGCGTCGGCATTGGAAAAATCTTTTAGAATCCGATGGAGAACAGATCCCTGCGCACTCACTTGCTCCAGACCGCTGGAGATGTTCAGCGTATCAGCCTGAAGATGCTGGTTTTCGGACACCATGTGGACTTTGCCCGTGTACTGAGCGCGGCCCGTATCCGTCCAATAAAGCATCTCGTCAGCTTTCACGACCCCCGGAGAAGAGGACGAGGAGGTCCCGAAAAATGATCCGGTCCCGCTCTGGGAACTGAGAAGCGACACGACCTGACCGTGTACAGAAAGCAATTTGCTCTTCCGGTCGTAATCGATCAGTTTTCCGGTCGTGGATTTTGTATCGTCAGAGATTTTGGGAGATTGGGTCAGCAGAAGGACCTCTTTGCCCGCGTCGTAATCACACCTTCCCGACGATGCCGATCTGGTACCGTCGGAATAGGTGAAATTCCCCCACTGCGCAACAGATTCCGCTACGCTGTGTCCTGCATCCAGTGTGAATGCCGCGCTCATCTGGTCGCTGGCAGTGCGGAATTCCTCAATGTCCGGGCTCTTCCCGGAAGCGGCCTTTTTTTCGTAATCGATTTGCACATGTCCTTCCGCGTTCAGGTCCTTGATCTGATTGTTTTCCGGGTAAAAGTGGAACCGAGCCTTGTCGGCAAGCAGCCGCTTCACCTGCACGCGATTCGTGCCGTCATTTGAATCTTCCGAGATTATAACTTTGCCGGATGCACTGCCGGACTCGAAGTAGTCCTTCTCGTCGGATTGAAACAGTTCCAGCAGCGCTGCGCTTAATGATCTGGCCGGCTCGGGGCGCATGCCATTTTTTCTCGCCGGCTTAGAAATGTATCGGGCAGATCCCTCGGCACGGATCTTCTGGAGTGCGGAACGCCCGTTGACTTCGTGCAAGCTCATCCGGATATCATCGGCCTGCAGATCACTCTCTTCCGAATTTGCATTCCCTGCCGTAGACATTCTCGCATGATCCCGGACTTGAATACTTTCGAGATACTTCGTTCCGGCAGTAAACCTGGCGTCCAACTGCTCCCCGGAAATCACGATTTGCTCGGTCTCACGTTTCATGGTAAATGAGACCCCAGTCCGCGATTGGACCTGAGAAGGGAGTTGATTGTCATCCAGTTCCATATCGATTTCGCCTCCCCGCAATTTCCGCTCATCGGAAGAGGAGATCGAGGAATACGACGCCTGCCCTGACACTTTGATTTTCTGCAAGACTCCTTCTGAACTGATTTCAAACACCATCCGGTCGCCGCCCAAGCTCTGCTTTTCGTTCGATGCTTTGGTTTCTTCGTAAACAGCGTTCCCGACAGCCGTCAGGGATTTGAGGCACTTATGGTCCGAATCCAATACAGCCTCGATGCTTTCGCCTGAAAGCGTTTGCGACTCAGATTCAATCCGGGCCCTTCCCTGGAAAAGGATCCTGTCGGTCAATTCGGAGCAATAAGCCCGCTCCGAGGTGGCATGGAGGTTCTCCGCCTTCGTCCCATGGTCTCCTCTTTTCACGTTTTGTGTCAGAGTGAGGTCGACCGCACTGCTTAGGGCCATCATTTTCTGGTTTTGATCGAACCGGAGTCCACGCGCAGTCCCACGGACCTGATCAGAGTAAACCCGCAACAGGTCTGGAGTAGTGCCGAGTTCGGAGTTCAGATCGTAATGAAGAGAGTCGGTCCGCACCTCGATTTGTTTGCCAATGAAGAGATGAACGTCTCCTGAAAAATCCGCTATTTTTCGGTCCGGATCGTATTCCGCATTCCGGCTGCGAATCTCGTTCCGAATGCTCCCGTCAGGATTGAAATCATGGGCGGCGATTCCTTGAAGGAGCTTCTTTCCCTCACGGGATTCCAGGAGTTGCCTGGCGCTGATTTTGAATCGCACGACTCCGTTCCGATATTCAGAATGTTCAATTCCCTCTGCAGAACTCTTCATTTCCGAACTGAGGATTTGCGGAGCCGGATTTACGGCACGGATGCGCTTTCGGCGGGTTTGCAGGTAATTGAAGAGGAGGGCAATCAAAATGAGGATGATGACGCCGATTAAAAATCGACGCATGTTTTTTACGGATAGCCCTTGCATCCGCTTGAGTATATCAATATCGAAAGAAAACGCCACGGATTGGTATTACGGATTCAGATTTTTAATCCGTGAAATCCGTGTAATCCGTGGCGTCTTTACTCTTTTTTTAGACGGTCCCCGAAAACTGCCTGGAATTTTTCGACCTTGGGAGCGATGACAAGCCTGCAATAGTCTTGGTTGGGATTTTTGTTGTAGTAATCTCTGTGATAATTCTCGGCAGGCCAGAATTTTTCAAATCGGACAATCTGCGTCTGGATTGGACGATTCCAAATTTGTGCCGCATCGAGCTTTGATTTGTACTCTTCCACAAGCCGCTTCTGCTCGTCATCGTGATAAAAAACCACTGAACGGTATTGCGGCCCGACGTCGTTTCCCTGACGGTTTCTTACAGTCGGATCGTGCGTTTTCCAGAAAACTTCGAGGAGACGTTCATAAGATATTCGCACAGGGTCGAATGTGATCTGGCAGACTTCGGCATGGCCCGTTTCGCCGGTGCAAACCTGCTGGTAACTGGGGTTTTCGACGGAACCGCCCGAGTACCCGGAGACCACCCGCTCCACGCCCTCGATCCGCTGAAAGATCGCTTCTACACACCAGAAGCAGCCTGCACCGAAAGTCGCCTGTTTTTTCATATCGTTTACGCGTTCACGCGTTTACGGCTTTACGCGTTAAAAAACACGTGAACGCGTTAACGCGTAAACCCGTGAACGGTTTTATGAGATGCGGCGGGCGTTATAGCTTAACGGGGTAACCTCATTCGATTGTACCTTGACCTGCCAAATGTACTCCTCATCCGGATTCCCTTCCGATTGAAACTTCAGCCGGACCCAGTAGGTGTCTTCGCCCCTGTTTGCAGCATCCCAGGATTTGAACTTGAGTGAAGGATTGCTCCCCTGCACCATCTTTGCGACCGTTGGGTTCGATTTAAGCAGCAGGTCGTAGGCATCCTGTTCGGCTTTTCCGCTCTGGTATTTCAGTTCACGTTCTCCCGATTGATCTCTTTGGGAATCCGTTTGCACCGCAGGTTCGGTTGTCGTGTCCGTTGCCGGAGGAGGCGTTTCGACTTTTGCCATTCTAATGGCTCTGGGTGGCCGGGAGACCGGCGGCAAAGGATGAGCCATTTCAAGAGCTTTCTGGACCAAGCCCAATTCAGGAGGTCGCGGCGGAGGAGGAATAGGCTTCTGGTATTCCGTCGGGAATGGTTCATGGTTGGAGCCCACAGCAAGGGTGACAGGCTTGATATCACCGACCAGCGCCATTTTTAGCGCCATTACCCGAGTCGAGAGCCTGTGCCGCACATACGGCACGCCGATGATCGGCAGGCCGACGACAACTACAAAAATCAGAAGCGCCATGGATACCCGCTGCCGGGTCTTATAGAAACGCTCCCAACCCTGACGGATCAAATCTCCGACCTGGGACTCATTGACTTCTGAAAGCACTCCTCACTCCCTTTTATTAAGTCCCGCATAAGATAGTGACACAACTGCATGCCCTAGCCTCGAAGGGCATGCGCGCAATGCTAAGGTGATTGAGCGCTGAAAGCGCGGAGCAGCAAAGCCCAGGGTGAAGGAGCATGCGCAGCGTGCTCCGGAACCCTGGGTTTGGAATGGGATTCAGTTAAGCCCTGCAAGGGCGGCGCAGGTTGTGAAATTTCTTCACCTCAATAAAGATTGTTTTGCACTCCTAATCGAAACCGATCTGCAAAAACCTGCTTCGCCCTTGCAGGGCTTTTCAATTCTTGTCTCTGAGGCCCAGGGCTTACGCCCTGGGCTTTGCTGCTCCGCGCTTTCAGCGCGGAGATTCCATTTAGTTTGACGCGCTTGTCCTTCGGGGCTGGAACCTTCAACGCTATCACTATATTATACGGCACTCAATAATTCCTGATTCCTGATTCAATAAAGCTTTCAATCTGGAATCAGGAATTATGTTTAGGACCGATTGCGGACGCCCCGAAAGACAAGATATTTGTAAATAAAATCTTCTATATCCCCGTCCAGAACGCGGTCCGCATTGGATGTCTCATATTTCGTCCGATGATCTTTCACCATTCGGTATGGATGCAGCACGTAGGAACGAATCTGACTGCCCCAACCAATGTCCAGTTTTGTGTCCTCCACGGCTTGAAGTTCCTGCCGCTTCTTGTTCAGTTCCAGCTCATAAAGGCGCGCCCGTAAAACCTGCCGCGCCATTTCCCGGTTGCGAATCTGGGAGCGTTCGTTCTGACAGGAAACAACGACCCCTGTCGGAATGTGAGTAATGCGCACGGCGGAATCGGTCACATTGACATGTTGCCCCCCGGCGCCCGAAGACCGATAGGTATCGATCCGAAGATCTTTCTCGTCGATCTGGATTTCGATTTTATCGTCCAGCTGCGGATAGACAAAAACGGAGGCAAAGCTCGTCTGCCGCTTCCCCATGGCTCCGAAAGGAGATATGCGCACCAGCCGGTGTACCCCGCTTTCCGACGAAAGATATCCATAGGCAAAGTCGCCTTCCACGAGAAAGGTTGCCGACTTGACTCCGGCCTCGTCCCCAGGCTGATAATCAAGCATTTTGGTGGAATAGCCCGATCGTTCACTCCAGCGCAGATACATCCGGATCAGCATCTCCGCCCAATCCTGGGACTCGACGCCTCCGGCGCCCGGATGAATTGTTACGATAGCATTGGAGGCGTCGTTCTCTCCGGAGAGGAGCATGCGAATTTCGGTGTGCTGAGTTTCCTGCTCGAGCTTCTGAACTTCGTTCGTAAGCTCGGGCACGACATCCTCCCCCTCTTCCGCAAGTTCCGCCAGCGCTTTCAAATCGTCCGCATCCCGAGCCAGTTTCGAATCCAGCTGAATATCCTGCTCCAGGCGGCTCCGTTTTTGCAGAATTCTTTGCGCTTCTTCCTGATTATTCCAGAATTGCGGCTGAGCTACCTTTTTTTCAAGCTCGAGAACCTCTGCGCGCTTCCTCTCCGCATCAAAGATACCCTCGAATCTGCAGTATCTTTTCCTCGATCGCGTTCACTCTCTCATGAAGTTCCTCGGGCATTCATTCCTCCTAAGCTCATCGTTTACGAATTGAAGCGTTTATGCAGACCGGCTCCAATCACCAATCCACACGAAATGATAGCACAGAGCAAAACGAAAACATCCCCATAGCGTGTGTATAGAGTATCGGCCTCAATGAAATCAAAGTGCCCTTCGCATATGGCCTGCCGCAGAATGCCGGTTGAGGTTTGAATCCTGCCCGTAGGCTCGATGAACGCCGAAATGCCGGAGTTCGCAGCCCGAAGCAGGTATCTCCGATTCTCTACTGCACGGAAGCGCGCAATCTCGAGGTGCTGGTAGGGAGCCGCGCTGTCCCCATACCATCTGTCATTTGTAAGATTGATGATTAACTGGCTTCCTCGCTGGACAAACCGGCGGACCAGACGCGGGAAAACGGCTTCGAAACAGATGATAACGTTGGCTGGATGGCTCCCGATAGTTACCACACGGTAGTCATCTCCGGGAGAAAAGGAGTCCACGTCCTTCGAGATAATGTCGATAAACGAAAGAGCCCCCTTCAATGGAGTGTATTCGCCAAACGGGACCAGGTGTATCTTGTCGTATAGGCCTTCCAATGTTCCGTTCCTATCCAGGAAATAGGCGCTGTTGAAGTATTGCCGGTTTTGTTCCGTTCCTCTATAGCTCACATTATTGAAAACCAGCCCAAGCGGAAAGCGCCCGGCCAAGCGCTCAAGAACCCGACGGTAGTTGGAATCCGATTCGAAATTCAGGGGAGAAGGGGACTCCGGAAGAATTAACAGATCCGCGCGGGACGCGTTCAAAGCGTCCGCCATCCGCACATAGCCATCCTGAAATTTGTCTCGCTGAACCGAATCCGGATCGTCAAACGAGATGTTCCCCTGCAACATAGCAGCCTTGGAATGTGGATGAAGGTCGCCCCATTTCCGCAACTCGACCCTGCCATAAATGCAGCAAGCGGAAATCAGTATGATTGCAATGCCCGCCGGAGCGCAGGCGAGAATCCCACGAGCCCTGTGGCGCAAAAGCAACACAATCCCGGCGCCGGTCCAGACGAGGAGAAATGAGATCCCGTAGACTCCGGTTAGGTCTGAGATCTGGATGATGCCGAGAAAACGGGATTGGGAATATCCCGCCAAGAGCCATGGAAGTCCGCCAAACGGTGAAAAACTCTGCGCGTATTCGGACAGAATCCAGATAAACGGAAACGCCAGGATAAATGCGTCGCCACATCGCTGGTGCCCATACTTTGTCAGCGCACATGCCGCCGCCGGATAGCATGCCAGCACGGAAATCAGCAATATGTAGGCGAACCAAGCCAGCGCATGAGATAACCCGCCATAATGCGTGAGGACGGGGGGCATCCAAATCAGCAGGGGAAAATACTCCAGCAAGCCTGCAATGAATCCGCCACCCAAAGCTCCCTTCACACTCTTGGCCCGGGAAAGAAATAAAATCAGTGGAACAAACGCCACCCAAGCCAAATAGGCTTGACTGGCGCGAGGAAACGACGCCGCCAGAAGAATCCCGGTCAATGCCGGCAGAATAAAAATCATGAAATTATCAGGGCACAAAATAAAACGCCATGGATTCTACGAATTGAATCCGTGGAATCCATGGCGTTTTTTCCGGCCATTCCGTCAATTGGTTTTAATGAACGCGGAGAAACCATTCTTCTGAAGGCGAAGCTTCGTTGCGGCGGCTTCGGCCCGCGTGCGAAACTTTCCAACCATCACGTGATATAACTGCCCCTCCGCCTGCGGCGGTTCAATTTGGTAATCGAAACCCTTTTCCTTAAGCGAGCGAGCCGTAGCATCCAATGCCGCCTTCTGGCTGAAGGCGCCGACCTGGAGGGAATATGTGACCGATTCGGAGTGGGGTTTGGGCTTTTCCGAAGGCGATATTGTCGGCGCAGGAGCAGCAGCCTTGGGCGCCGGTTCCGCTGAAATAGCAGCCGGCTCGGCGGCTCGGCGGCCGACCTGCTTATACCAATCCAGCTGTTGATCCCCTGAGTCCGGCTTTGGGGATTTCGGTCCTGAATCCGAATGCGCAGGATTGTCGGTTGGGATCTGCAGCTTGTCGGAGGCTGCGTTGGATTGAGACTCTGCCGCAATCTGGCTTCCCGCCTGAAATCCCTGGTGCTTCCCCATTCTATATCCCAAAATAAAAAAGCAACCGCAAATGATGATCAGCACCGCAAAGGCGACGATAAGTTTCCGGTTGTCGAACACCAGTTCAAACCCAGATTCCGCCTCATTATTCACCATGATCTCTACTCTCGCTTTGTTGAATCCAGCCAACTTTTAATGATATCGATCGGCACGGGAAAGACCACCGTCGTATTTTTTTCCACGCCGATTTCGGTCAACGTCTGCAGGTAGCGCAACTGAAGCGCAATCGGTTCTTTGTTGATGACACCGGCAGCTTCCGCAAGCTTGGCCGAGGCCTGGAATTCGCCTTCGGCGTGAATGATTTTTGCCCGCTTCTCTCTCTCGGCTTCCGCCTGTTTCGCCATCGCCCGCTGCATTTCCTGCGGCAAATCGACCTGTTTTACTACGACGAGGCTTACCTTGATGCCCCACGCGTCTGTATGCTGATCCAGGATCTCCTGAAGCTTGACGTTCAACTTTTCGCGGCGGCTTAGGAGATCGTCCATATCCACTTCTCCAAGAACCGAACGCAGCGTAGTTTGCGCAAGCTGAGATGTTGCATACAAGTAGTTTTCAACCTCCACGATTGCTCGCGGTGCATTCATCACCCGGAAATAAATGATCGCGTTCACTTTTACCGAAACGTTGTCGCGCGTGATGATGTCCTGGGGCGGGACTTCGAGAGTGATCGTCCGAAGACTGACGCGCACCATCTTGTATATGGGCCAGAAGACGAATACGATACCGGGACCCGCCGCATCCGGCATTAAACGGCCCAAACGGAAAATAACACCCCGCTCATATTCCTTCAGGATGTTGACCGTGCTCCATAGATAAAGAATGACAATCACAATTCCCAGCAGCAGAAGTTCCATATTCCCTCCGCATTGATGACTTCTTTACTCCTTCACTTCCTCAACTTTCAGCTTTAAATTCTCAACTACCAGAACCTTAACCGCTTTTCCCGCAGATATCGGGGAAGAAGAATACGCCGTCCAATACTCGCCTCTGACTTTCACGCGACCGGCTCGATAAAAGTCGTTATCGGCGACACCGATGAGCCCGACCATACCTTGATCTCCTGTGGCAACCTTCTGCCTGTGCGATCGGATTAGCGCCACGAGCAAAATCAGGAAAATGATCGCGAATGGCAGGGCGAGGGCGAGCGCCGTCGCCAGTCCGATCCGGACGGCAGGATCAGGCGTATCGATAAGGATCAGCATTCCGACAACCATAGACACCAATCCTCCTATCCCGAGGATCCCAAATCCTCCGACTTTGACTTCGGCGATGAAAAGTCCTATAGCAAGCAGAATCAGGAGCACACCGACGTAATTGATCGGAAGGAAAGAAAGTCCGAGCACAGACAGAAGCACACAAATTCCGCCAATCACTCCGGGGGCTACAAATCCCGGGTGTGTGAATTCAAAATAGAGCAGTATCAAACCGACGACTCCCAAGAGCAGCGCCAGATTGGGCTCAGAAATCGTTGAAAGCAGCTTTTCACGGGTAGACATCGGGTAGTCGACGACGTTCTGCCCCTGAGGGTCGATCACCATTTCCTGCCCTGAAAAAAGACGAACGTGGTAGCCCTGGAGTTTGGAGAAAAGTTCCGCTTCGTCTTTTGCTATGAAATCGATCAGGTGACTGTTGAGCGCTTCGGTTTCCGTGAAGGACTTGCTCTCGGTGACGCCCTTTTCCGCCTCCGCAATGTTCCTGTTTCGTTTGCTCACGATGCTGCGCAAAAAGGCGGTGGAGTTACTGGTAATTTTTTCAGACAGAGTTTTGCCGGCCTCTCCGCCGCTGACCGGAAATCCTCCGATGGCCATTAGCGGATGAGCGGCGCCCGTGTTTGTACCCGGCGCCATCGCCGCAATGTCCGACGCCAACAGCAGGAAAAAGCCCGCCGAAGCCGCTTTCGCGCCACTGGGAGCAACGTATACGACTATCGGGATTTTGCTGCTCAGCATCTTTGTAATGATTTCTTCCATCGACGACCCCAACCCTCCGGGCGTCTGGAGCCGTAGGAGAAGAAAATTCGCATGCTCGCTTTCCGCCCTGGCAATACTCCGGACCACAAACCCGGAGGTCACCGGATCGATGGTTCCGTTCAGGTCTATGCGGGCGATTTCGCCGCGCGCGGGCAGAGCGGCAAACAGGAAGAGAATGGCAAACGCGATGCGTCTGAGTCTGATCATGGTCGGTGCGCCTGTATATATATAATAATAATAAAAAACGCTACGGATTACACGGATTTCACAGATTTAAAAATTAATCCGTGTAATCCGTGGCGTTTTGCCGTTCGGCGTGGTAGGAAGACCGGACCAAGGGACCGGAGTTGACGTATTTAAATCCCAGTGAATAGGCATAATCCCGGTATTCCAAAAACTCCTCAGGCGTATAAAACCTCTCGACCGGCAGATGCTTCCGAGTGGGCTGGAGATATTGACCGAGTGTTACAATGTCCACTGCCGCCTCCCGCAAGTCGCTCAGAACCTCGAGAATTTCGCCACGGCGCTCGCCCAGGCCCACCATGAGACTTGATTTGGTCGTGGTCGGGAATCCGAAAGCTTTTGCATTGCGGAGGTGCTCCAGCGAACGGCGGTAGCGCGATCCCGCCCTCGCTGCAGGATAAAGACGGGGAACCGTCTCGACGTTGTGCGCCAGGACGTCCGGACGAGCTTCAGCCACCGCCCGCAGGGCGCTGATGCTGCCGCGGAAATCGGGAATCAGCACTTCGATGCGAATGCCGGGGCATGACTCCCGCGTGAGGCGGACGGTTTCCGCAAAAATGAAGGCTCCGCCATCTTCAAGATCGTCCCGATCCACGGAAGTGATGACTGCATACCTGAGATTCAGCTTCCGGATCGCGGCAGCAACCCTGCGAGGCTCATCAAGATCATATTCCGGGGGCAATCCTGTTTTGACCGCGCAGAACTTGCAGGCGCGCGTGCACACTTTTCCCAGAATCATGAATGTCGCGGTGCCCGCCCCCCAGCATTCGCCGATGTTCGGACAACGGGCGTCCTCACAAACGGTATTGAGTTTCTGCTCCTGAACCAGGGTTTTGAGCCTGAAATAGCTCTCATTTCCCGGGATCCTTACCTTCAGCCATTCCGGCCGTGGCTCTCGTTTTCTCTCCGGCATACTTAGGGCCTGTGACAAAATAAGGGATGCACTTCGGCGCGAGCGCCGGGCGGGCAGATGCAAGGCGGCGCGACGCAGGCGATGCGGTGACATCGTCGAGGAGCGCCAACGCAGCAGATGCCCGCCCGCCGCCGCGCCCCTCAGGGCTGCGGCCCGCAGGCCCGCTGACTGCGTTGCTCGCTCCTCACATACTACCCGGTATGCTCGTCGCTCGCGCCTAGCCAGCGGGCCTGGGGGCCTGCAGCGAAGTGCGTCACTTATTTTGTCACAGGCCCTAACCAATCATAAACCTCCGAGACGCAAAGGCACCAAGATTCTTTGAGTTCAGCGATCCTCAGTCAACCGTCTGTTCTCAGCAAACCACTGTTTACTGATAGCTGATCGCCGACAGTTGTCCGCTAACAGTATCTTTGAGTCTTCGGGCATGCGATAATTACCGGTTTATGTCTAATATTGAAACATTGAGCCGGTTCGTCAGCCGGAAAATCAGAATCCGCGGCAAAGAGTATTTTGAGCGGAAGGCCGTCCGTATTCTGTTCTCAGATCATGAGTTCGTCTCCGCCCGCGTATCCGGTTCCCAGAACTACGAGGTCGATCTCGAGCGGGAGAAGGATTCTCTGGTCTACTCCTGCGACTGCCCCTACTTCGATGGAAATTCTGAAGTCTGCAAACACGTCTGGGCCACTATTCTGGAACTGGAGAAAAACGGACATCTGAGGAAATGGCCGGTTGGGTTCCCGGCCAAATTAATTCCTGCCGATTCCGATTTTGATGAGGATCAGGATGATTTCGAGGACCTCGATCAGGAGGAGGATCTCGAATATGCCGCCGGTGCCGCAAATATCCCCGAACCGATGGCGAGACACCTCCCGGCCGCCGCGCCCCGTTCCTGGCAGCGTCTTCTGGCCAGGATCAAGCAACCCCGCACATTGCAAATACCCCGGCCATCCTGGCATGCAGGCCAGGAGATCCTTTATGTTGTGGAAAACACCCGGCGCTCCAGCGACACGCGACTCGTTCTCCAGATCGACATCCGCGAGCCCAAAAAGAACGGCGGATGGAAGAAGCTGAAACCTCTGTCGATATCGCACGAAATGCTGGCCGAACTCCCGGACCCCACTGACCGGGAGATCCTCACCCGTTTGATCGGAGTGCAGCGCGAGACATGGTATTACGGCTCTTATGAGTCGATCTATCGCTTCGAGCCCCAGGACTATGAGTTGCGAACACTTTTGCCTATAATCTCGCGGACAGGCCGTTTGTATCTGCGGCGTCCGGAACTTGATGATTTGCAGCCGCTGCACTGGGACGAAGCAGGCCCGTGGGAGTTTCGCGTCCAGGTACGGCCGGATCCGCAAGGCTCCCAGTACGAAGTCCGCGGGGCATTTCACAGGGCCGCCGACCAACTCGAAATTTCGCAGCCCGATCATATTTTTCCGGAGGGAATCCTCGTCTACGGAGAATCGATCGCTCCATATAAGGACTCCTACGAATGGATTTCTTTCTTTCGTAATGAAGAATCCTTTTTCGTGCCCGATAAAGAAGCCGATCAATGGCTGGAAACCATGGTGGGACTCCCTTCTCTTCCTCCCCTTGATCTTCCCGAGCCGCTGCGTTTGCAGGAAGTCGAAACAGCGCCTCGTCTCATCGGACGCATCAAAAGCAAAAAGGAGGCCTGGGGAGCCCCTCTTCTCGTCGGAGAGATTTTCTTTGATTACCTGGGGCACATCGCCAACGAAGATGAGCCTGCGGCCGGAATTCCCCTGGTTTCACAACGCCAAAAAATTCTGCGTGACGGGAATTCCGAAAACCTGGCCAGGCGAAAATTTGAGGAGGCCGGATTCAAGAGGCAGCGGGATTATCGGGGCACCGTTATCTGGGCCATCTCCCAGGCACGATTGCCCGGTGCAGTAAGGGATTTAGTCGCTGCCGGCTGGCAGGTCGAAGCCGAAGGGAAGCTTTTTCGAAATCCGGATTCCTTCAAACTGCAAATCTCGTCGGGCATCGATTGGTTTGAGTTGCATGGCGCTGCCGAATTCGGAACCACGCGGGTCTCAATTCCCCGACTCCTTTCTGCCCTAAAGCGCAGGGAAAACACCATCGTTCTCGATGACGGCAGCTTCGGCGTGCTGCCGGAGGACTGGCTGGAGAAATACGGAATGCTGGCAGGGCTTGGGACGGCACAGGGAGACCACGTACGTTTCAGCAGGAATCAGGCCGGTTTGCTCGATGCGCTGCTTGCTTCGCAACCCGAGGTCAGTTGCGATCAATTGTTCGAGCACGTACGCAACGAGCTGCGCACTTTCCAGGGAGTTGCCCCGGCGGATCCTCCGTCCGGATTTCATGGTTTGCTGCGCCCCTACCAGCGAGAAGGGTTAGGCTGGTTGCATTTCCTGCAGCAGTTCGAATTCGGCGGCTGCCTGGCAGATGACATGGGGCTCGGCAAAACCGTCCAGGTTCTCGCGTTGATGGAAGAACGCCGTTTGCTTCGAAACGGAAACGGGTCCGAGAATGCACCACCGTCCCTCATCGTGATGCCCCGATCGCTCGTGTTCAACTGGCGGCAGGAAGCAGCGCGTTTCACGCCAGGTCTTCGGGTACTCGAACACACCGGAGGAGAGCGTATCCGCGGCCATGAGCATTTTGATGATTACGATGCCGTTTTTACAACGTACGGAACCCTCCGCAGGGATGCTCCATTTTTCAAGGAGAAGATGTTTGATTATGTGGTTCTCGACGAGGCGCAGGCGATCAAGAACGCTTCCACGGAATCATCGAAGGCGGTGCGTCTGCTCCGAAGCCGCCACCGGCTTGCCTTGAGCGGCACGCCGATCGAGAACCACCTCGGCGAACTCTGGAGCCTGTTTGAATTCCTTAACCCCGGGATGTTGGGTTCCGCGTCCGTTTTTCGACTTGGCAAGGGATCTGCGGCAAAACTCGAGGAGCAACAGCGATCGTTGCTGGCCCAGGCGCTGCGTCCATTCATCCTTCGGCGCACCAAAGCACAGGTTGCCAAGGACCTTCCCGAAAAGACCGAGCAGGTCCTGTTCTGCCATTTGAAAGCCGCACAGCGCGCGCTCTACGACGAGCTGCGCGATCACTATCGCCGAGCCCTTCTGGAACGTGTCGAGCGCGATGGCATTGAGAAATCCAAAATTCACATACTCGAAGCGCTCCTCAGGTTGCGCCAGGCCGCGATCCATCCCGGGCTGATCGACCGTGCGCGGGCAAATGAACCAAGCGCGAAAATGGAAATGTTGCTGCCGCAGCTGATCGAGGTGCTGGAGGAAGGACACAAAGCGCTTGTCTTTTCTCAATTCACTTCCATGCTCGGCATTTTGCGTCGCAGGCTCGAAGAGGAGAAAATCGGTTACGAGTACCTGGACGGCCAGACTCGAGACCGCGCAGCCCCCGTTGAACGGTTTCAGAACGATCCGGAGTGCAGGCTGTTCCTCATCAGCCTCAAGGCAGGAGGACTGGGCCTGAATCTGACAGCCGCCGAATACGTATATCTTATGGATCCGTGGTGGAATCCAGCAGTGGAAGCACAGGCGGTCGACCGCACGCACCGCATCGGGCAGACGCGGCCGGTGTTTGCTTACCGCCTGATTGCCAAGGATACGGTCGAGGATAAAGTTCTCGAGCTGCAGCAGACGAAGCGGGAAATCGCCGACGCAATCATCAATCAGGACAACAGCCTTATTCGCAACCTAAACCCTGAGGATCTCGCCGTTCTTTTGGATTGAAAAACGCCACAGGAAAAAGTCGGCTCGACTGCGAGAGAGACGATTAGATCAATTGCAGCTTCCAAAAACAGGTGCGGTCATCGGCGCCATTGATATGCCAATATGTTGTCTGCCTTCCTCAAAATGAGCTATAAAGCAAAAGTGACGACTGCGTGCGGATGGATGTTGGTTTTGCCGTATGCAATCGCACATCAGATTATGTCCCTCGCGATCCGGCGGACAGCGTTCTCTATAACGCAATCGCCGAACACCTCGAGACCTTCCTGGCCAGGCAGCGTCAGCGCGAACGCAAACGAGGACATTATCACTTTGCAGCTACATGAACCCCCTTTCCTATCTTCAGATCCGATTTGGTATAATACACTGCGCTACAATCCGAATAGAATTTCTCCAACTACCGGTTTCTATGGCAACCGGCCTTTTGCCATTCATCGGTGCATATGGCCCGGCCACCACGTGCACCTTGTATCTGCAGTCACTGGTCTATAACAGAGGAGGTTATCCTATGACCCGTGTCATATTCGAGATTGTAAAATCTACAGTGATCGGGCCCGATCAACAGTCGGACGGCAAGACTTATGGCCAGATCTTATGCTACGGCGATTCGGGTGAGTCGCTGGAGCTGCATTTTCTCCGTCCCGACACCGCTTACCTCAACGAAACGGACAGCGCCAACAACGTGATCTCCAATCGCTATGACCCGGCGAGCAAGACGGGCATAGCGTACTATCCTGCCAGTACATACTTGTGGTACGAGAGTCTGATCAGTTCGGCAATCAACGGTGGAAGCCTGTGTGCCGACGTGGATGACACTTACCCCGGGGGCAACCGCGTATTTACACTCCTGCCTTTAACGGTGGGGGTTTTTCATTTTGTGCCGGACGTCGTCACCTGGCTCAAGGGGCACCCGGACGTCTACAATGCCTTGCAGTGGACCGATATGACCACCGGGCAATGGCTGCCGTACGATAGCTGGCCCACCAACAAGCAGAACGATTTCCGCACTGCCTTCGCGGCGGCTTGGAATCATAGACCGACCGCGTTCAACGACCAGCCTCAACTGCTGGGGAATTTCAACACCAACGGCGTGGTCCTCAGCGAAGCAGACGCGTGGCAAATGTATTGCGCGCATACGGCGTACAGCCTTGCCGTGGAAATGGGCAGCCGCGTTCCATGGTCGATCACAAACTACAGCTCCGAGGAGCTGAATATACTGCTGCACAGCCGCAACCTGTTCCAGTTGAACGCCGCGCCAAACGGCTACCGTCTGATGATCTTCGCGATGCCGGCGTCGCCCGGGTTTACGTGGAGTTTTCTCAGCAGTCATAGCCTTATCGGTGTTGACCGGAAGGACACCATCTCAAGAACGCTGGAATGGTGCCGCTACAGCCTCCAGCATTTTTACGGCACGTCGGACGTGGCGAGCATGGTCGATTACTGGGGATATGCGGGATATCCACCGGTATCGTCGGTTGTCAAAGGCACGGTCTCTGCAAGCCACGCTGAATTGGGCGTGCTCCACTACACGGCGGGATGCTCCGGCACAACCAGCTTCCTGCAGGCGGTGCTCCACGCCGCGAACATACCCGTATTATTTGCCTCGGGCGGTGGGCATGCGATGCCGTATTTCATCACCGAGGGCCTGTATCTGAGCCATGGAGACGACCCGTACGACTTGTTTGGCCTCTGTACCCCGCCAGAAGACACGCAGATGCTACTCATCAGTCAGAACACATTCGACCAATGGTTCGGCCCCCAACTGAGCGTTGACGAGGCATACGACAACGTCGGCCGCAGGCCAGCGGAACTCGCGGTGCAATACCTACCGGATTACCTGCTCCACAAGTATTACCTTGATGACCAAGACGGGCTGGCGCCACAGGACGGCCGCGTGTATAAAGCCCTTCAGCAGTTTTATCCGAACTTCAACGACCTTTACCCGGACCTATGGGATCGCATGACGGACAAACTCCTGACGTTTGGGAAATGAGTGATATCTGTACCGAACGCCATAACCGATTGAAAATATGGGGAAAATATGGGGACAGGCTACGTAATTCCTAAATTCAACACACACGTGAATCGAGAATCACAAATATTGTTTCGCCAGCGCCCTGTCCATTCATGTTAATTGGGAATTGCGTAGCCTGTCCCCATATTTGCATATTTGAAATCAATTCTCGACCGCGATTCCGATAGCGACCCCGATCCCGATTTATGCCTTTATGCCAGTGTAGACACGACCGACTGAAGCCTGGATTGATCAAAACCGACGGCGACCGGATGAATGTTCTCCGCAAGGTCTCCCAAGGTTGCATTTGCATCATCATCCATCACGACCAGGCACATCCCCTGATTTGGATTTAAACTGCCGGCGTGCAGTCTGACTTTTTCCAGAGCGTCCGGATTCGCGATATCGTCTTTGCTTATGCATTCGACCATCCAATCCGGGCTTGTAAGGACACGCTCATAGATGTCGGCGACAATCGGGATATCTTCCGGAGAAGCCATAAACGAAACAAGCATCACACGAGAATCCAGCGCGAATGAAGTGTCGCCTGTGCGCTTCCTGGGCCGAACCGCGGGTTTTAACCGAACCGCGTATTCTTCCAATTCCCCTGCGATCGCCATTTTGACTGCCACGTATCTGCCGAGTTTTTGTGAATGGAGTACGAATTCTGGAATCCGGATGGTCGGATGATGTGCCTGACGGCCAAAGGAAATTTCTTTCAATTCCGTCAGGTAGGGTTTGTAGTCAGGATCGAGATCAACAAAGAAGACCTCGTCCGGCTCAAGCAGCTTGATCACAACCAGCCCCGCCCACCATTCATACCCCAGGCGAAACAGATTGGCAGACGAGGTCTTGAGTTCGGCGACGCATTGGTCTTCAAAAACATCCTCTGTGATTTTTCCCTGCAGCAGATCAAAAAGCCTGTTATAGATCGCTCGTGCCAGACCCTGCTTCGGCGTGTGCAGAAATGCAAAAAGGTCCACCGGCATGGAGATCTTCTCGATTCCAAGAAGTGCGATGACCTCCTTTTCAATCTGGAGGTAATGATTGCATAAAACATCGACATCTACGGGCAGCGCGGAATAATGCGTCTCGACAAGGCTGACCCTGATCTTGTCGAAGAGTGCATAAAACTCCTCCCGCAGGTTCTGTGGAATCGAAATCTCGCTGGCGCTGATAACGATCTCGGGATTTTGCGAAATAAGGCGAGTCAGGGATTCGTATTCCTCTTTCCAAGTCATATCTGGCATTCACTCCATTACATCGGGGTCGGTATCGGTATCGGAATCGGCATCGATTTTTTCGACCCCGATACCGACCCCGACCCCGATTGTTTTCCCCGTTCCTGTTCCACTCAACGGGGAACGGGGTACGGACAACGGGGAACGTATTTTCTATAGAGCCATCTTAAACATTTCGATGGCATTCTTACTGAAGATCTTTTCCTTCTCCAGATCCGTAATCGCCATTCTTTCGATCGAACGGATCGTGCCTTCTATCATTCCCCAACGGGGCCCAAGAGGAGCATCGGTTCCGAAGAGCATGTGGTCGGCGCCGTAGTAATCATAAGCGCACTGAAGCGCCGATGTGCTTCCATAAAGGGCGGTATCCACGTAAAAATTCCGGAACTGCTCATAAATTTTGGGATCGCGTTGCCTAAAGAGCTTTGTTGCCGAAGCAAACCATTTCAAGCGCTCGGCGAAAAACGGAACCATCGCCCCCGCATGATGCACAATAAATTTCAGGTAGGGGTATTCATAGAAGAGGCCGGACTGAACCAGGCGCAGCATCGCAGCTGTGGTTTCATAAGGCCAGCTGAAGAGCCCCCGATCCATGTCCAGCGCGGGATTCGTCTCCGGGTGGAGCCAGATCGGCAGGTTGTACTCCGCCATTTTTGCATACAGCGGCTTGAACTTGGGTGAGTCGAGAGGCTCTCCGGCGATACGGCTGTAGACCTGAACCCCCTGCAACCCCAGCTTTCCGATCGCGCGATCCACTTCGTCCAGGGCCGCATCCATATCGTTCATGGGCAAGCATGCCGCGGCGCCAAAAAACTTGTTAGGATACTTGACGAGGAGTTCAGCCAATTCGTCGTTGGCAATCCGGGCCAGTTCCACTGCATCTTTGGGTCCCACGAATTTCTCCAAAGGCACCTTGGCCACAGTCAGAATCTGCAAAACGTCCGGGAACCGGTCCATGAGCCCGAGGCGCATTTGAAGATCGACCACCGGCCGGGTATATACTTCGATCTCGTTGTCTATAGCCGGCACTTTCTTCCTGTATAGCGACAGATATTTTTCAGTCATGATGTGCGAGAATATGTCAATCTTCATTCCGTCCTCCTTCTCCGGTCGGTAAATTTGACTTTCAATTATAAAAGAAAAAACACCGCGGATTCCACGGATTTGAAATCTGTGCAATCCGTGGAATCCGTGGCGTTTTTGGGCTAAGATCGCACCGGAGGATGATATCATGAAACGAAAGTTTTTGATCTTTGGTTGCCCGTTCCTGATAGCGGTCTTGTTAGTCGTTGCCTTCGGCTTTTCTCAATCGGATTCCGCTCCATTGACTACGGTGCTGAGCCCCGCAGTGGCGAACAAGCTTGCGGAACGGCTGCCGCTGGCGCCCCGCCTCGACACGCTGGAAGGAAAGACCGTTTATATGGTCGACATCAATTGGGGCGGTCCGGAAGCCGCGCTGAGCATCTTCGAGGAGATGCAGGCATGGTTTGCCAAAAACATGCCGACCGTGAAAACGGTCATAAAAATGAAACGAGGCGGGTACGAAGCAGACGATCCCGCGCTGTGGAAAGAAATCAAGGATAGCAGGGGGGATGCCGCAATACTTGGCGTGTCCGGCTGAGATGGATGTACGTCGGCCTTGAGCCGACATGCCCGGACGCTCGAACAACAGTTCAAAATTCCCACCGTCTGCGTTGCCGGGAGCAATATTGTTGGATATGCAACCGGCTACGACTTCCTTTACACAAATGGAAGCCCTATCCGCTATATCGCTCTCCCCTTCCCCGTTGCCGGTCAACCCAAGTCGGTGCATAGACAATATATCGAAGGGAAAGACCTCCTTTCGGGCAAGCAAACCATGCAGGCAATCGTGGATGCCCTGACCAAACCGTTGACCGAAAACGAAAAGGTGAAAGGACCGGCTCCCGAGGCAAAGCCTGAAGCAAGGCTCCTGCCTCCCGACACAGAAGAGAACCTGCAGCGACTCTTTAAGGAAAAGGATTGGACCGATTATGCTCCCGTCATTCTCCCCACCGAAAAGAGAGTCGCCCGGATGCTTCAGGGGACAAGCCATAAGCCGGATGAGATCATCAAAATTGTAACCTGGCCGGGCGGCGCACGCCCTCTGACGGTTGAAAAGGCTGCGATTTGCGCCGTGATGGCGGGAGCAAAGCCGGAATACCTGCCGATCATTCTTGCACTGGCAACCAGTGTGCCATTCGGCAACTCAACGACTTCCATGGCCAATATGATTGTCGTCAACGGACCCATCCGAAAGGAAGCAGGGATGAACCCTAGAGGACACGCCTTGGGCCCCTACAATGATGCCAACGCGGTCATCGGAAGGACTTTCACTCTGATGTCCAAAACTGCAGGCGGTTTGCATAACCGCGTGACGGCATGGAGTTCCCTGGGCAACAATCTTCAATATAACAATCTGTGCTTCGCGGAAAATGAAGAGGAACTGCCTGCCGGATGGGATCCGCTTCACGTTCAAATGGGATTCAAACCTTTGGAAAGCGTGGTTACGGTGGGTGTAGGATGGAGTTATATTTCGAGCGTCGGTTCTGTCCAGCACCTGTACCCGCCGCACAAGCTGATCCGGGATTACATGAAATCCCTGTCTGCGCAGGGTTCCTCGGCGACCATTTTGATGGATCCGACGGTCGCTGCGCTGCTGAAAAACGTTCACGGCTTCAACACGAAACAGATGCTGGCTCAGTGGCTGTCGCAAAACGTGGAAAAGACAGCCGAGTCGTATTGGGGGAACGCCGTGGTTGCCAGCATCAGCGCTTCTTTGGCCCTGCAAGGGCTGGAGCCCTATGCCACATGGAAAAAGCTCCCGGAGGAAGCTTTGATCAAGCCGTTCAACCAGCCCCAGGGAATTCAAATCGTGGTTGTCGGCGGAAAAACTCAAAGCACGTGGTTCGCTACCGACTTCAGATTGGGCCGTGGAGTTCTGATTGACAGCTGGAAGTAGATCAAAACGCCACGGATTCCACTGATTTTACGGATTAAATCAGTGGAATCCGTGGCGTTTTTTTTTATGTTCATTTACGATAGGAGCTCGCTTCAACCGGTTTTTTCGGAGGATTCATGTTTAAAAGATTTTTCTTCGCAGCGATCATTGCGCTCCCTTTGGCCATCGCGCAGACCAATGCCCAGGATTCGTCATTTGAAGATGCGAAAACCAGGCTGAACAAGCAGGAAGTCATCACCTCGATGGTGAACGCCGCGCGCATCCCTGCCCAGCAGCAAACAAACCGCGTCGATGCAATCCTTGCCAATCCTTCCGGCAGCAAGGCTCCCCGTTCCGACTTCTTGTTCTGTACTGGATTGGCATACCTGGGCAACTACAAAGCCCAATACTGCGTGGGCAACGCCTATGAAAACGCGCGCGGTATCGTCGAGGATTTGTCGGAAGCTTATGTGTGGTACGCAATTGCTGTCGAAAGCCATCCCGCAGACAAAACGCTGGAGCAAAAGATAGAGGCAGAAAGAGACCGGCTGAAAACAAAGCTGCAGTCAATCTACCCTGCCCCTACCGACGAGGAACTGGACGATCTGGTTAAAGCACAGAAACTTCGGATCGGGCAGTACCAGGAAGAAGTCAGGAAAGCCAAAAAGTAGTCCGTCAAGTTTTAATGAAAGTTAGGAGAAAGGATTCACAATGCTTTACCGAAAGCTGGGAAAAACAAACGTGAAGACTTCGGTTCTCGGGTTTGGTGCAATGCGATTGCCGATGCTGGGCGCCCAGGGCGGCATGGCGGGATTCGATCCCAATATACCCATCGACGAGGTCGAAGCGACAAAGATGATCGAACATGCCGTGGAAAGCGGCGTTACCTACTTTGATACCGCTTACGGCTATCACGGCGGAAAGAGCGAAGTTTTCCTCGGAAAAGCCCTCCGCAAATATCGCTCAAAAGTCATGATTGCGACGAAGCTCCCCTCGTGGAATGTGGAAAAGCCTGAGGATCTCGAAAAGTTCTTCAATGAACAACTCCAGAAGCTCGGGACGGATTATATCGACTGTTATCTTATTCACGGTCTCGACACCAACAACTGGGCCAAGATGAAAGGAATGGGCACACTCGAATTCATGGACCGTCTGCGTTCGAGCGGCAAGATACGGTTCGCCGGGTTTTCGTTTCATGACGAAATAAAAGTGTTCAAGAACATCATCGACGCATTCAATTGGGATATGTGTCTCCTCCAGTTCAATTATTACGACCGGGACTACCAGGCAGGAACGCAGGGCCTTGCCTATGCTGCGGAGCACGGGGTTGGAGTTGTGGTCATGGAACCTTTGCGCGGAGGCAAATTGGCCGACAGAATCCCTGCTGAGGTCCAGGCTCTATGGGATACTGCCGCAGTCAAGAGAAGTCCCGTGGAGTGGGCAATGCGCTGGGTTTGGAATCACCCGGAGGTATCGACCGTGCTCACCGGGTCGAGCTCCCTTGCACAGCTGAAGGACCATACCCGCATCGGTGACCAGGCGGTCGCAAACTCATTAACAGCCGAAGAGCTATCGCTGATTGAGCAGGTCAGACAAACCTACAGGAAAATGCTGAAAATAGACTGCACAGGTTGCGCATACTGCATGCCCTGTCCGAATGGCGTTAACATTCCGCAAAATCTCAACCTGTACAACGACAGCTTTTTGTTCAAGGGAGCGGAAATGAACAGTTTCTTCTACAACCGGTTTCTTACTCCCGACCAGCGGGCGTCAGGCTGCCTTGAATGCCTCATCTGCATCGAGAAGTGTCCGCAGAAGATCGACATTCCGAAACAACTCAAGGTAGTTCACGAATATTTCGCGAATAAGTAGAGGTCTCTGGAGTGCGGCAGCAAGTTGCCGCACTCCAGAGATTCCGAGACCGAAATCCGCACCAAACTCACATTTCACATTAGATCATTAACTATTTGTCTGAAAATGGCGATGAGACCACTGTGGGGTTTGCAAGAGTTCAAAGTGATTGATTGAACAGGGGGGCTCTCAATGAAGCCGAAAGACAGAGTAGCCTTGGACAGGGAATTTGGCATTTTTCACAGGGTCCCACCCGCCGAAGAAAAAGAACACTTTGTAATCGGAAGATCCTGCCCCTGCCATCCAAGCCTGGAAATCGTGGATGACAGCACCGTAATCATCGACCACAAGAGGATTACAGCCACGGTCATGCAGGACTCGCTTTAATTCACCGGAAGGCTTATCCGGCGTAAAATCGCGAATCGTAATTGCTGCCGAGCGTCGACACCCGATTGCGATAGCGATATCGATTCCGACAAAACACACCGCACGGATTCCAGAAATTCCACCGATTCAAAAATGAACACTCCACCCGCAGGGCCGGCGGTATCAGGAAGCCTCCCAGAAGAAGGCAAGTGGTTAAAGTCCTTATAGGGCGCCTGGACGGCAACGCCGTAGCGGCAGAGCCTTTCCAAGTCGCGCCGCCTAAGGCGGCGGTTTACAGGAATACAAATCGGTAAAATCGATGGAATGTGTGGCGTTTTCTTTTTGTATAATAGCCGTCACAAAAAGTGAGGCTAGAAATGACAGTAAACAGCGATATCGAAACCGTCGTCAAATCACTGAAAGCCAATAATTTTAAAGTGGAATATTTCGAAAAAGCAAAGGACGCCGTTCCGGCCATTCTCGACCTGATCCCCGTCGAAGCCTCGATCGAAATGGCCGGGTCCATTTCCGTTTCAGAACTCGGGCTCCTGGATCTGCTCAGGAAGCGCGGGAATAAGGGCCTCGATCCTCCCAAGCCGGGCGAATTCTCCTTTGAAGAGATGCGAAAGAATCGTAAGGACATCCTGCTCGTCAGCACGAATGCCGTGACGCTCGACGGAAAACTCGTGAATACCGACGGGATGGGCAATCGGGTGGCAGCAATGTTTTTTGGAGTGAAGAAAGTCATTTTGCTGATCGGCGCAAACAAGATCGTGCGGAATGTCGAAGAAGCGCTCGAACGTGTTCAGAAAACGATTGCACCCTATCATGCAAAATACATTGGATTGAGCACCCCATGCGCCTCGACGGGAGAATGCAGCGATTGTGATTCGCCGCAACGCATCTGCAACATCACGACCATCATCTCGAAAAAGCCGCCGTCCGTGGATTTTGTCATCGTCCTGGTCGGTGAGGACTTGGGCCTGGGATGGGACCCGGATTGGCCGGAAGAACGCATTGAAAAGATAACATCGGCGTATCGGGCGGAAATGGAGAAGTTCCGAGCCGCTTTTCCCCCACCCCCGCGGAAATAGCGTCTTTGAATCTTGGAGTCCTCAAGGTTACATTTTTTCAAACCTCAAAGACTCCAAGTCCCCATCACCGAAAAATCTGGTTCAGCATCCAGGCCGTACGGATTCCCGCCTTGGCCAGCTGCAGCTGAATTTCGGGTAACGCTTCTCGGCAATACTCCGAATCCAGTCTTGTGCCGGGTTTAATCAAAACTTGTGAGCCTGGAATTCGATAAGCCTTTTTTGCCAGAACAAGGCTTTCTGTAGCCCATTCCTCCGGAGTCCCCTTCGACCATTCAACAACCCTTGCCGGCTTCGCCCGAAAAGTGAGATCCCAAAGCCACACCTGCTCGTTTTCGGTATGCCGCTCCATGATCTTATAATCCCAAACTCTGTGAAGATTTGTGCCCTCACCAAAAAAGCGGACCTGGAGCAGATTCCCTCCCCTGTCATTGTGGTCGCCGACATGCAACGGCTGATGGAGGTCTGCAACGAAGTGGATTAGAAATTTGAGCGCCTGTTCTTTTTCCGGCCTTCCTGCCGCCGGATCCAGCAGCACACGCTGGAATTCCTCAATTTTGCTTACAACGCAACCCCGCGGCGAACAATAGCGGGGATCGTAGCGGGTTTCACCGATCGGCACATCCACGCTATGCCATGGAGCGCTTCCCGGCACCTCCTTCTGCTCATCAGCCCAGTTCGCCACGTCGACCATTCGCACGCCAGGACCAAGCAGCCGGGCAACAGCAATCCGCGCCTGGGGAGTAAGTCGCTCTTCAGCCATTCTCGCAACCACGCGGTGCCCGATCCGGCCCCAAGCAAAAGCCTCCCAGGGTGTCCCCGCGATCAACAGGGCAGCCAAAATAGAATGGAGGTAAAAGACGCCACGGGTTCCACGAATTTCACAGATGAAAATTTCGCGGAATCCATGGCGTCTTTTTTTGATGATCACTTTACAGGTTCCCCTTCTTTTGTTGCGTTTCCCCGCAATCCATTCGATTGAGTCTAACTCAGGAGTTCCAAAACTCGAAAGCTGAATTGCTGCTTCCGTTCCCCGTTCTCCGTTGTCCGTTCCCCGTTGAAGGCTTAAGAGCATATAACAGGGAACGGGGAACGGATTTCTTCATAGAATTTGCCGCCGTTTTTGGATTTAATAGCCGCATATATGGATGGTCGGCGGGTTCCGGTCACAAAAAGCTGCGCCGAAGTGATCGGAGCGGACGGATGTGGCGAGACTGCCGCTGCATCGGTCGAACTCGCAGGCTGTCTAGCAGCCCGTGGTGAAAGTACAATAGGCCGCGTTCCGAGGGCCGCAGGGGCAGATGCAAGGCGGCGCGACGCAGGCGATACGGGGATATCGTCGAGGAGCGCCAACGCAGCAGATGCCCCTGCGCCGCCGGAACCCTTTGGGCGCATAGGTATTGCGGGCAAT
>Ga0187874_10000394_pt1 | contig 55578 bp, 62 predicted proteins | sample June2016WEW_16_1_3_FD_132993 | JGI IMG/M metagenome (GOLD analysis project Ga0187874, IMG submission 132993) | Peatland microbial communities from SPRUCE experiment site at the Marcell Experimental Forest, Minnesota, USA - June2016WEW_16_150 | ecosystem: Environmental > Terrestrial > Soil >... | reverse complement strand
TAGACAGAATGGCGCATGAGAATTCGGGTTTCTCCATCCTTCACCCTAAATATTCAAGCTCAAACAAACTTAAACAGCAACATGTCAACTTTCATAATTTTGCAACAAGCTGGCGCGCGTTTTCGGGAGAGACTGGTAAACCTCTGTACGGGATGCCAGAGGGTAGGTCGCTGGAGTGGCATGAAGCCAACTGTTAAGTGGGGTGAAACATCGATGAGGTAAGCTTTCCATGTAAAAAATATGGCTACACGCCATACACATCAAGCGTTGAGATTGATTTAGCGAGAGAAAATAAGGTGTAATCTGGAAAAGTCAAGGGTATATACAACTGAAGTTAGCATTTCTAAGGCTTGGCAAATTCAAAAAGCACTTTTTCATAATTATCCAACATTTGCTTCAATGAAAAGTTGTTGACAACATATTCCCTTGAATATGTTCTCATTCCTTTATTTTCTGATTCATTATCGATCAAATCTAATGTTGTTTTTAAGAGCTGACTATAATCTCCTGTTGGCACCAAGTGACCAGTAAGTCCATTGACAACCGTTTCAGAAACTCCACCAGATGCATAAGCTACTACCGGGCAACCACAAGCCATGCTTTCAAGTGGAACCAGACCAAAGGGTTCATCCCACAAAGCAGGAAAAACTAAAAGATAAGAATCACTATAAGCCTGCGTAACATCAGATTTACTCAGATACCCTATATTGTCCCTTACACAACTATGTGAGGAGCCCTTGCCATAACCGAATGCTATAAACTCAACGTCATTCCTTAACTTTGTTATCTGCGATGCTAATTTAAGAAAATGGCTATATCCCTTACCATAAGTTCTTCCTCCAGCATATAAAATTCGTTTTTTCTTAGATGCTACAAGACTTTTTGTAGGTTTGTAGAAATCTATATCAATACCATTATGGATTACTCTAATCTCAGTTCTTTTTTTCAGTTCTTTTTCGTATAACCTCGCCATATAATTGCTTGGAACAACAATTGCATCACATCGAGACAGAAAATCTAGACGCCGTAATCTTAGTGAATTTATTGCTTGTGATGAAAAAGGGTTTGGGACCAAATGAGCACCTATGTCTCCCTGCTTCGAAAGGCAACTTTTACAATCACGTTTAGAAAAATCAACAGTAGCACATGAACAAACAAAATCATTATTCCAAAAATCAATTTTAGGACATAACCCCCAATAAATGTGTTGGGTAGCAACAATTGGGACCTTCTTCTTAGTACATAGTTGTACCATTGAAGAATCAAAGTCATAAAAACTTAGCACAACATTAATTCCAGATAGGCTTGAGCGGTTTAGAATATCGCTAAGTAGAAAGTGGTCCTTTGTGACAAATCTAGATATAGAGCGAAGTCGGTCAAATGCTGAAGGCAAAAATTTAGAAACGCTGCAAGTATGTCGCTGAGACAAGAATTCAATCAGCTCTTTTGCAATAACTGGTTCGCCTCCTTTCCAATTTGGTTTAAGTACAACTCCGGAGAATAGAATATTCACAGTTCCAATCAACCGTCCATAATTATACTTTGCAGGCAATTATATCTTTGGACCATTATATATCAATGCGTTCTGAAAAAGGTTTGGCCTACAGTTTAATAAAAAGACTAAATATACAGGCAATAATCCTGAACAATATTGCCGACAAAACTCACGCAATATGATGTCAAGAAGCAATAAAAACAATTACAGGAGTACCAGTAATCGGTTCATTGCCAGTCAACAAGGAAATCGAGTTGCCAGAAGAGGCATCTGGGTCTTATCCCGACAGAAGAAAAGAAACCTTAAATTCGTCCTTTCCCCAATTGAGGATTTAGGACGCACTATTGTTCCACTGTTGAGTCATAAAAATTCGTAAGGTACTTTATGAGTGATATCGATAATTTCGGTAATAAATAATGAGCAATGTGCTAAAGAATACCTACTTCGAGCACTCAACCGTCAAAATGCTAAATATCAGAGTTTGTTGATTGACAACACATCGGGCGTCTACAAAAATGCTGCCCAAGCTTATAATTACGCTGGCTCCAAAGCCAACGGTGATTATCTTATATTCGTGCATCAGGACGTGTTTTTTCTTTTCAGAGGCTGGTTAAAAGAAATTGAAGATTATCTCTCAACCCTATCAGATGTTGGTGTTGCAGGATTAGCTGGTATGGTGAAACCACGTTTCTTAAATGAATTTGAATTGTTTTCACGCTATTTTTTGCTTAACAAAATCGGGAATTACCGTTTATGGTTTTCTTTATATGGTCGAGGAAACTTGCTTCAAGAGATAGGTGGTCAACCAGGTCCAGGTAGAATAATATCTGAACCCGTTCCAGTTCAAACGGTTGATGAACTAATGTTGATAGTCCCAGCCAAAGTTTTTGAGACCAACAAGTTTGATGAGAAAGTATGCGATAACTGGCACCTTTATGGCGTTGATTTTTCATTGACTGTATCCAAGAAAGGCTTGAAAACCTACGTTCTGCCATCCTCAGCTATTCATCATTCAGGAGGTAAAATCGATAGTTTTTATGTCCAAACTCTTAAAAAACTAATCGAGAAACATGAAATGGAAAAGATAATAAATACTACGTGCGGATTAATTCCTACTAAAAAAGAGTTCATGGACTTCTTTTGGGAACGTTACCCTTCCCTTGTTCCCAACATGGCTAAAAATGGTCATAAGTTCGTTTTTACTTGTTTAAGCTTGTTATGGACTTTTTGACGAACCCTTTTAGCCTACGCTTAAGGACGGCGAACCTAAGAGGCTTCACTAGCTTGTTCGTGTCGGGGCAGCGTCTTTTCGGGTCCTGCTTTGACAACGGGTGAAACTCTATAGCCGATTTGCATTTGGTTACTTCTTTAACTTTCTCTGCCGTTTTGCATCTTCAAGTGACCTTTACATACTTCCCAAAACTCCTTCACGGCTATCGTTTAAATAATTTCTTTAACGGCTAATCTCTTTAACTTTATGGCAAAAATTTCCACTCAAAATTGACCATTTTCAACTTTCGACAAAAGTTGCAGAAGACGACCCCTTGCGCCTAGTTGAGGATTAAACCTGAAAGCCTTAAACACTTCAGGCATACGCTCCCAGGCTCTCCTGTATCAACAAAACGTATAAACAATTACCTCCGGAAGATAACAGACTACATGCCCATTAACGTTGATACTAACGCACTTGCGGATCTGATGAGCAATAAAATAAAACGAGCCTTTTCCGTCGAAAGTTTTTTCTTTATCATTGAAAAAACGAGATGAACAGATTTAGTCAAATGTTTTCTGCTTTATCTTCAAGCGGTCAGGCTCTCCTAATATAAGTCACAATTATTTAATCAGCCTGCGCGCCTGCCAGAAGCAAAGTTGTATCCCTACTTGTTAAGGTGTTGGGACCCGATTCGCCGCCAAAGTTCTATAGGGTTAATCTTCACCATATGACTTATGATTTCCTTATCTGAGACTTTTCTTATGTAGTACTTAATCTTTAGATGTTGAGCCCACATATACCTGAAATGCTTCATGTTCCACATTAAAGCCCGCCCTATTGCCCAAAATATAGAGAAATTATTGGTAAATGCAAACCATAGTAACTGCGATAAATCAAACGACAAAATAAGAGGTAAAAATCGGAATTGATAAGGGATGCTATAATTTTTAATTGCCGTCATTATCCTATTCTTTTCTCGGTGAAAAAGAACATGTACCAACTTTCGAGGGGTACCCGAAACTTTGTGGTACATAGTACATCTCGAGACACAGACTACCTTGTACCCGCTCAGCCATACCCGCCAGCATAGATCAACATCGTCAAAGCCGAAATCGTAGTTTGAATCAAGCAGCCCTATTTGCCTAAGGAGATCTGTTCTAATAAATAATGCAGTTGTTCCAGCGGCGAAAATCTCCGATGTGCCACCGTTGTATTGACCAGTATCAATTTCATATTCTCCAAGTTGGTAGTTAAACCCACATGGATCGATGAACGAACCAACTCCTTGAAGCCGTTTGCGGTCATCCATCAGCAATTGTTTAGAACCAGCAGCGCCAATTTTTGGGTCACTCTCCATCGCATTGATCATACAATATAACCAGTTCACGGTTAGTTCAGTATCATTATTTAGGAGAACAATATATGGTGTCCGCCGATTTACAAGCCGAATACCAACGTTATTTCCTTCTATAGGTCCAGGGTTTCCTTTGTTTTCAACAATTTTAAGGCGAGTATCATGACCGAATCGTGTTTTAACATAGTCGACACTTCCATCAATTGATGTGTTATCAACAAACACGATTTCAAAATTAGAAAAACTTTGGTTAAAAATCGAAGTTAGACATCTATCGAGAAACTGCTTACCATTGTAATTTAAAATCACTATTGAAACTAATGGATATCTTGCATCAGCCATATCATATCTTCCTTAGACCCTATTATATCTCAATGACGAGAATAAACTAAAACTTGGTCCGTATTAATTTTATGTAAACATGCTTGATTATTTTTCACTGTCTGATTCCGCCTTACTTTTCTTACGGTTGCAAGAATTAGATAGAGAGAAACAGAAAGTACCACTACAATTGAAACCGTCAGGGCGGCGATGTAAGTTGTCTGCGGCTCATAGTATATGTCAATCGTCATGTTTCCCGTATAATTTATGTACCAACTATTAAAGCCGTTACTGTCTTCGATGTGAGTTGCTAATTTGGTTCCGTTAACTGAGGCTGTCCAACCTGTAGCGTAGAATTGATTAAGTACAAGGAAATATGGCGAAGTAGAATTAGCTTGAACTTTGTACATGGTTGGGTCATGATATGTGATTTCCACGGTAGCATTTGAGCTGTCCGCATAAACAACTGGCTTTGCGTATTCGTCCTGATAAACAACTACGTCAGGAAAGCTCGCAACTTGCACTATACCCGACTGCGAAGAGAGGCGGCTCAATATGTCAGTCACATTGTACGGAGCTCCCACATTGGTGTAAACTACAATGTACTTTATACTGAAGGAACCCCAAATTTCTCCCACTTGCGAGTTGCCGTCAAGAAGCTCATTCAGAAGCCAGCTGCTGTTCGACGCCGAAACGCAAGGTAGATTATTGACCTCAGAATATATGACGTCATTAACCTGTCCATAGGGTCCATAGGACTGTGAGAAATAGCCGGTATTCCCGATTGGCGCGCTTTCTCCACCAGGTAGACAAAGCACAAAGTGTTCGTTATCCCCCGCGACCACATTGCTCCATTCCGTGTAGCCAGAAGGAATCTGGTAAAGGTTCAGCTTCAGCGCCGGGCCAAAAATTGGCGTGCCCGAAGTCTGCCCTGTCCACCATGGAATGCTCGCTGAAATTACTAGAATCAAAATTATGATAAAACACGCATTGCGGACTAGATGCCGGGACGCAACTTTACCAAATTTGGTAAATACGCGAGAAATGCCTTGGTTCGCGTATCCTATTAGTAAGGCTAAACCAAGACTTGCTGGAACTAGGAAAATGCTTGGCAGCTCGAATATAGATCCGTATGGTAAGTTGGAGACGAGATAATGTAAATTAATGTATGACAGATATGAAACAAACACAAAAAGGTAAGCAAGTGAGCAAAAAAGAACGCGCCTATCACGTGGTCTTAATAATAGACCTATTGCACCCAACAGAAGCGGTAAGAAAGAAAGCAATATTAGCTCTTTGGGAAAGTAGGTTTCAAACTGGTAATTAAATGTACTTCCCCATAACCTGATGGGATCTATTAGAGACGAAAAATGATAGAATTGGCTCACCATTACACTAAAATAGTTACCTTGATAAAAGGATAATGCGACTGTACGTGATGTAAGAAAGCTTAGCGCGGTTAAGAGCCAAATAGATAAAGAGATTGCAGTAAGGACTAGTCCTCTTCGAATGATTTTTAGACAACCTCTGGACTCAAATAACACAAACAGAAAGCCCAACAAAGGATAAATTAGAATAGATGCTGGTTGTGCCATGGCAATTGATAGTATAATACCGTTGATTAACGCATACCGTAAATCATTTGTTTCTAAGAACTTCTTGGTGGTTAAAATCATAAGCGGTAGAAGATCATAAGCAATTAAATAAAATATATAACCCTGCATGAGCCAATTGAATACGACAGCTGTAGTCATGAAAAATAGTCCAGATAAAAAAGAAGAGAGGAAACCCAGACCAAATGATCTAGCGAGGAGGTACATAGTTATTCCCGCTAGGGCAACAAGTGAAATCGATAACAACTTTATTTCAGTCCCACCGACAAAACCAAATGGAGCCAAAGCGGCATTTAGAATTGGGAAGAAGGGAAAACCATAATTCCCAATAGTTACGTACCCGAAGCCGTTATATGACCAAACAAACAGAAGGGAGTGAAAAATGTTTAGCGCCGCGCTGGCTGTCAGAGGTATACTCCAGTCGGCTTCTGCTACGTTCCCACGACTAGTAACTACTCCAAAGAGAAAGAAGACTGAAAGAACCACATAGGTAATTGCAGCTAGGAAAAACCCACGAATTCCATCAACAATGATTGATGCTTTCTTTGGGCTTTCGTGTCCCCAATTCGAATCTAACTTTGCATGAAGCCTTATTGGCAAAGACTTTAGAGTAAATGATATGGCACCGCATCTTCGCCGGATTGTTTCAAGTGGGAATATTGTTGTTATATTAACCATTGTTTAGATTCAACCGATTCTGTCGAAAACAGTTCTTCTTCCATGGATGAACTAGTTTGTAGTACATTAAAGTATACATGAATTATACAATATTCCTCTCTAGCATATACTCAAGATATGGATTAGTAAAGTCGTGTTGCATATTTAGCTCAATGCGGCGTTTTGTGAAATCTTCCGTGCTTTGACTATCAATTGATGGGCAAATAGACCTTTCCAAATCCTCCCGAACTTCTTCATAAGCCTATTATAACTGCCAATGTAAACTATTTCAAAACCCGCTTCTTGAACGAATTTCTTTGCAGTGGCTAATGTGAAGAAGTGAAGATGAGTTTTATCTAGTATACCTGATTCTTGGTAATCGAACTTTCCAAACAGAAGCTTTAGCCTAATCATCCAATTCGCTATATTTGGCAAAGAAATGAGAAAATAACCATCAGCATTGAGGTAATTGCTCAACCGCTGCAATGTGGTCATAGGATATCGTAGATGTTCCAAAGAATCTGCAAAAATTATCGCGTCAAAGTGCCCATAACGTGCAAGGTCGTCAATAAGTTCTATATCTGAATTAATTACGCCATCAAGCTTCTCTCGCGCTTGATTAGCTTTGTCTTTGTCTATTTCGACACCTATAACGAAGCAATGTTTATCAGACTTTAATCGTTCGCCAAGGTGACCTGTACCACATCCAACATCTAAAACTCTCCAACCATCCTCCACTAAGCGGTATATCTCCTCGTTATAAGAAACCATCTTGTCGGAGTTCATGTTTTATTTGTCCCCCAATTTATTCCCAAACTGTTCTGTTGTATAGTTACAAACGATCTTGCTAGACTTGGCTGCTTTGGTCCATTCGCGCGCGCTCATTTTATTCTTTTCAGGTAGCCCTTCGGATTAAAGGTCAGATAGAATTTCTCTCTACTTGTATCCACCACAAAGTTTGCGTTTTCAACTAAAAATTCATCAATGGCTTCCATAGGACCTGGACCGAAAACTTTTAGAACGGGATGACCGTTTATGTTTGAGTCTTCCACGATAAGATAGTAGCCTTTACTTACATATCTGCTGTAAATTCTTAGCTCTTTTATGACGTGGTTTTTGCGATGATCAGAATCTAGGATAACCATTACTTTGTCTTTATCGTCTATGAATTTTTCAATGCATCCCACAGTTTCTTTTGATGTTGAAGAACCGATTACGTAGTTAATTCTTTTGTGTTTGGGTCTACCTTTCACGTCGTCTATGTCGATAGTGATGATCTTTCCATTGCCGAGCAAATCGCAAATCGAAGCCAGAAACAGAGCACTTCCCCCACTTGCAGTCCCGCATTCAATTATCGTATCAGGTTTGGATTCAAAAATAATTTCTTGATAAATCATAAGGTCTAACGGGCACTTTTTGATGGGAACCCCTAGCCAACTGGTTTTTTCCCAAACCAACGAGTCATAGTAGAATTGGTGAAATTGTGCGACTATGTTTTTCCGGAAGACTATTTCATAATTGAGAAAATTGATCTCAGCATTTGCCAGAGTCTTAATTGGATTCAAAGGGTTTCTTTCCAATATTAGTGAATAGTTTTATTTATTGTATCCGTATTGCTATTAACGCTTTTGGCAAGTTAGCCCCACGGTGCCCGCATGCTCGTAGTAATCAACAGAAAAATGTTGACTCAAAAAACTGACAGGGTATACTTGTAGTATCCGCTGAGTTATAGGCATTTTTCTGGTCAGTCTAAGTATCAGTACGTTCCAATTTAAAACCATCGAAGAGCCATCAACCGAAAGTTGACATGAACCATCATCAACCGAAGACTTGAAAGAACTGCACTCAGAAAGAAATGAAAAGGAGGTAACAGACAAGATTCACCAATCCTTCCCTAATTGTTACTGTCCATTTTTTTCATCATATTATAAACCTACCCATAAGCCATTGCCTAAGAATAGTAATCTTTAGACTTTTCTTAATCATCTCTTTTTGAATGACATCATCACTCACAACTCGTATTTTCTGAATCCTAACGCGTAGATATAAAGCGCTTTTAATGTGCGTAATGTTCCATATGACCGACTTTACTAGCGCTAAAGCCATATCAACTCTTCTTATGGCCAAGTAAAAAACCATTTCACTCGACAAAATTGCAATATATTGAGGAAGTATTCTGATCAGTGTTGAGGTTGAATAATTCTTCAGCAGAGTCCTCAGAATATTCTTTTCAGCCAAGAATCTTATACCCCCTCGATCAAAAATAGATTTGACGGTTACCGAACCTTTATGATAACTGATAGCAGATGGATTAACTGCTATTTTATACCCGGTCAATTTAACCCGCCAACAAAGGTCTATGTCCTCATAAAGTGCAAAGTATTCAGGATCGAAACCGCCAACCTTGTCAAAAACTTCATGCTTTATCAGAGATGGGCAACCATAGGCAAAAAAAACAGTTGTCTCAAAATCCCATTGCGTTTTATCTACCTCATTTACGCCTCTCGGTATGCTAAAGCCTAGTATATCTAGTTCGCCACCTACATTATCAATGATTTTAGTTCTCCTATTGTTAACACCAAGTTTCAAGGTTTTAGACGCGCAGACGCCAATAGCAGGATCAGACTCCACCATTTTCACCATCTCCTTGATTAAGTTGGAGTCAACCTCCATGTCGTTGGCCACGAAGAGGAGATAATCGCCAGATGCGTGCTGTGCCCCGATGTTACACCCTTTAGAAAATCCCACATTCGTCTCATTTTTGAAAATGGTAAATTCAGGAAAATGGTTTTTCACGAAATCAACACTTCCATCAGTAGAGCCATTATCTAGAATAATCACTTCATAGTTACTGTAATCTAATTTCTTAACTGATGACAAGAATTGCTCCAGAAGTCTCTTGCCATTATAGGTCAAAATAATTACACTTACCTTTTTTACCTGTGAACTGGCCATTTAAACCACCGTTTTTTTTAGCGCACGCTTGCCAACGAAGATCTCAGTACCAGAAGAACACTTAAACGGGTCAAATCTAACTATGAATAGGATATGCATAAGAGATTAGCCTTCATTTCTTTATGGGCGGTAATTGCAATTTGTAAGATATTAGGTCTTATCAGAGAATTGAGGGAGGGGAGAGCACACACTTGTTGATTGTTCAAATTGGCAGTTACTTGATTGAAATTCCTGTTTTGCAAACATTTATCGTACAACGTATTCATTTTTGTAAGCCTTCTATCAGCAGTATTTCTTGTTTTGCAACTTTGTCCCAATCATATCTTTCTATGAATTTCTGACCTGCAAGGCCAAAAATTCGTCTCAACTCGTCATTAGTGAGAAAATTCATGATGGCATCTGCGAATTGCTTCAGATCGCCTAAAGGAACCTTCGAAATATTTTCCCCGTATAAGTCTTTGTATATGGGCAGATCATAGGCGACTACAGGCAGTCCACAAGCCATCGCTTCAGCTATGACAATTGCAAAACTTTCATAGTGACTTGGGCATAAGAAAATGCCGCTCGATTTTAGCAATAGAAACTTATCATCGCTAGTTTTAGAGCCAACTAGGACTACATTATCGGAAAGACTGCTTTCTGTTATTGCCGCCGTGACTTTTTCTGTTATCGATGCTGAACCACTGCCTATTATGCATAATTTGGCGTTTGGCTTCTTTTCACAGATCAATTTCCATATTCTTATTAAATCAAAAATGCCTTTTTGCGGATGAAAACGTCCAAGAAAAACTCCATCGTATAGCTTGACATCAGTTTTTAAACTGTTTATGTGATCATAATCTACGCCGCCATTAACCACGCTCACTTTAGACTCATCAACGCCTTTGTTGTATACTAGATATTCTTTGTCCATCTTGTTCAGAACCAACATTTGATTAGCCCAACGTTTTCCCCAAGATATAGTGAACTGTTGACTTAAAAAATAAAGCAACCGCCGAGGTGTTGGCACCGAAAGTCGATTATTTTTGTCAAAACTTTGGGTGTAATCTCTAAATAGATTTGGAACAACCAAAAAGATACAGGTAATCCATTTCATTTTTCTTTTTCTCAACTTCCAAACGAAAGCAGGCAAAACATCGGGAAGAAAATCAGAAGTTGAATATAAAACAGTGTTTGCTTTCACCTCAAAACTTAGAGACAAGGCAGAAACTATTCTTTTCATATACAGTAAAACAACGTTCCTTGCTTCGCGTTCCTGAGTGGTTAATTTGAAAACCGCGTTTAAGTCTCGCCCTCGACATAAATCTTCTCCATGCCAAGAAGTCACTACAGTTAAGTCCACAACTCCCTTTTCGTTCAGTCTTTTCATGATCTCTATAAATCGAAGATCGCCACCACTCACGCCTTGGGTATAGGAGTTTAGAAAGGCAATTACTTTTATTTTCTATTCCTCTATCAATGTCATCTGTCTTTTCGCCTTGTCATATAATAAATTTTACGCTAATACCGTTCTCTGAATAGAGTTCTTTGCATGGACATCGTTGACAGCGATATTATAGTTGCCGTATGAAAGCACCAAGTGCAACAGAAACACTCTGCACAATCTTCATAACAAATATTCCTACAAAATGTGCTGGATCCGTAATAAAGTAATTACGATGCTTAAAAAAAGAAGGCCTAATTATCGATATTTGCTTCAATCCACTTAAACCATGTTTCTTAGTGAACAAACCTAGCGACCCCGTCTTCCCGTACCTAACCATTCTAACTACGACTTCGCCGAGAGAAGAAGCTTCCCCAAGATGCCATAGAGCAGAATCTTGCAGTGAAAATACTTTACAGCCTGATTCAAGCAGCCTATTATGGAGGTCATAATCTTCCCAAGCAACGATTGTTTCATCATAGCCACCTACCGCCAAGAAAACACTTCGATCAATGAATCGTGGGGCAACATTAACCATATCATCCAACAACATTTTCTGTTCCAACATCCTGCAGGATACCCAAAAATTATTGGGCCCATTCGGATGTGGCAAAACTGGAACCACAATAGCCTCAGCCCCCTTATGGCATAGCCTGAGACATTTTTCGATAAGGTCTTTGTCCAAAATCATGTCTGAGTCGACGCGAAGAATGTATTTCCCAATCGCACAGGATACACCGTAATTCATTTGAGCTGATCTTTCGGGTCCTTTCGTTAAAGTTTTAACTCCGAGACTTTCAGCTATTCTTTTTGTTCCGTCTGAACTATAGTTGTCAATGACGATTATCTCAATATTCTGATAAGTTTGCGCTTTAACTGATTCAACGCATTTCTCTATTGTGCTACCTGAGTTATATGTTGGAATTAAAACGGAAACTAACGGTTTATCCTCCGAAAGATTGACTTGATTTCTCAGAGAATTATTTGTTTTTTCCAAAATCTTTCACGTGCCCTAAGACTTTTGCTGCGCCCTTAACTGAATATTTAACATCTCTAAACGTTCGTATTCTAACAAGTTGTTTGAGCATGTACTGTGGTGTCAGGAATACTTTGTATATTTCGTCGCAGAGTTTCATTACTTCTTCAGGCGTCATGTCAGGTGTTCTCATGACAGGTTCTTTCATGTCAAAAAGTTCGTAGTCCTTCGGGTCAACTCGGAACCAGCCATTCTTCAAGGCTTCAGCGTACAGTTTACTTCCTGGATAAGGAATAACAACGGTAGACTGCAGGGTAACAGCCCAACCTTTCTGCATCAACATCTTAGCCACGTTCAGCGTGCTTAAGGCTTCTTGGCGTGTCTCCCATGGATAACCCACCATAATCGTTATGTGCGGTTCTAACCCTTCTTCTCGGGGTATTCTGCACTCGTTCATGATATCGTCGATTTTTGTTCCCTTGTTAAGCCTGTCAAGTGTAGCTTGGCTTCCGGATTCCACACCGAAAAGAAGCATCCTGAAACCTGCCTTCTTAATTAACTGATAATCATCTCGCGTTAATGCTCCAAACCGCATGTTACAACTAAACTGAACCTTTTTGTTATATCCGCGTTCTATCATCAGGTTGGCGAAGCGTCTAAGCCATTCACCCGCTGGAAAACAACCAGTGTCATCAAACACTGACTTAACGCCATACTTCTCAATCAACAAACCTATCTCATCTGCTAAATGTTCAGGCTTCATCGCTCGGAAAGTTGGGTACAAAGTAGGCCAGGAGCAGAAGGTGCAGCCTCCGTCTTTTCGCCACCAGCAGTCGCGACCTGCCATTGTGTAGGCGCCTGGAGTATCCTTGAAGTTGCCGTTTCGTTCGTTGTAAAGCTGCCATTTCGTCAAGTCACGATTAATATGTGGCAAATCATCCAAACTATGATTCAGCTTAAACTGACCAGTATTCTTTATGCTTCCGCTTTCACGGTACCAAACCCCAGACTCAAGCTCTTTTGCCTTGCCATTAAGAAAATTAACCAAGTTTAGTAACAGAAAGTCATAGTCGCCGCCTGTCAGAACAAAATCAACCTTGCTCTGCTCCATCGATTCCTGAGGTAACGCAGTAACATGATCGCCAACCAAAACAACCTTCGAGTTAGAAAGAACTTTTTTCACGTCGCCAATCATGGACCAATGCTTCTTTACCACTGGAGTTTTAGTCTCCATCATGATAACATCAGGATTGCTCCGCTCCAAACCGCTTAACCATTGGCTATAAGTTTTTTCCTCTGCAATCCCGTCATCCCAAACCACATCATAACCCGAATTCGCTAACAAAGTTGCAGCATACGCGGGAACGACAGGGTAAATGTACGTGGGCGATTGAAAATACTGGAATTGTCTGTTTTGCGATAGAAGTGGGACCCCTTTTTCTGAATGTATTGGGGGGTAAGAGATACTGATTTTCATCTTTTCAGGTCACGCTTCACTAATCCCGATAGAAAGAATAAACCGTAGACTAAATGAGTTACGATAATGCCCGACCAAACTGACAGTATTAACTTCACGCTATTCACTTGAAGAGCCGCTGCAACTAAACTTGAAACAAGATACACCGCTACGCCAAATAACATGACGTAGGCAAAGAAGGGAAATATTAGAGAAAGCACTATTCCAGCAACAAGAGAAGATACGAGTAGAGAAGGAAAGAAGTAAGTCAGCTTTACCGAATTTTCTGGGAACTTTTTGGCGAAGAATCCTCGATGTTCCCCAAATCTTGAAACCTGTTTCAGATGCGGTCTAAAGAGTGAACGACGATGATGATAAACAACTACATCACACGATTCGATTAGTTCTTTGCCTATCTTTTTTATTGCCAAGCACATGAGTGTGTCTTCGCCTGGCCAGTATTGCTCATTCCACCCGCCAGCCTCTTCTATTATCGCTTTTTGAGCTATGAAATTGCATGAATGTATATCATCCGATGCAAAACAGCTTTTAGTTTTGTATCTACTCGATAAATTGCCCACCATAAATGACGAAAGAACATAGCCTCCAGCCTTTTGCAGTAAACCATCTGTTTCAGGTGTCAATCCGGGCCCTCCGACGCCACCAACATGTGGATCTGCAAGAAGCTTCAAAGCGCTGGTTAACCAGTCGCTTCGAGGATAAGCGTCATTGTCGATGAAAGCACAGAACTCGCCATTTGATCTTTTGACGCCCATGTTCCGTTTGACTCCAGGAGCTACAGGTCCAGTAGCTACAACTTTGACCCCATCAATCGGTTCGGTAGAATAGTCAGGTAACAATATTATCTCAAAATTTGGATAATCCAAGCGTCTACAGTATTCAATACACTCTCTCGTATAATCGTCCACGTCTTTACAAGGAATAATAATTGAAACAAGCGGTTTCGAAGACATTAATGTTCACGAAGAACAAATGAAGCCATGTTTTGAAAACCATTTTTACTGGGAAGCGGGCGCTGATACCAATGAATCACTCTAAGCCTATATGTTATTCCAAGCAAATCAAGAAACATGTGCCACATTTCCTTTGGCTTAAACGAAGCATCTAACTTTATATTTACAGGCATCTCCACAACTTTTAAGCCAAAAAGATTGGCCACAGCTAGCAATTCAACATCAAAGGCATAACGCTTCACAGCCAATCGAGGGAAAATATCAACGAACGCACTCTTCCTCATCGCTTTAAGCCCAGACTGAGTATCTTTAAGAGGCACCCCAGTTAGAAGCCTAACTAAACTGTTGAAACCACTACTCAAAATCTTACGAGATAAAGATACTTTCACTCGGGAATCAGGATGCTTTTTAGAAGCTATGACAATATCGCCACGTTTCAAAGCTTCTATGTATTTTGAGATAACGCTCAAATCGATTTCCATATCGCTATCCGCAAAAACAACAACATCTCCGTTGGACTGCATGAAACCAGTTTTTACCGCATGGCCTTTTCCCACATTCTCAGGGTAACTTAAAACTTTAACGTGACCGTTTCTTTTTGCGTATCTCACAGCGTTCGCAAATGTCCTATCACGGCTACCGTCGTCAACAACCAAAATTTCATACGGCAAATGCTTACCCGCAATAACCGCGTCTATTGACTCAAGCATGTCCTCAATGAAGTCTTCCTCATTATATGCTGGAATAACGAAAGATAATTCTACTTGCTGCATTAAACCGCCACCTCATTGCTTTTTCCGCGATATTTCAGAAAGCTGGCAAGTTGGAGAAAAACCCCAGCGACCAAGGCATAATACGCGTAAACGGCTACAGTGTCAGCTAGGGAAGACAAGCCTGTAGACAGGGAAACAGCGGCAGCAATCAAAAGCAGCATGAACCCCAAGATAAAGGGAGAGCCCCAATTCTCCTTAACGTAACCTTTAACTTTAATCATAATCTTGTTGAAGCCAATTTGAATCATGTTACTGAGGCACTGCTATGCTTAAGAGCGAAGCCCAGAATTTAACGTTTGCCATAATCTTGGGATACACACAAAAAAAATTCTCAAAGTTCCACCTAACAAAGAGTTATGACTCACCAATTTTGAATTACTGTTTGAATATTTTAACACTATTAACGTGCATCACAGCCAAGAAGATTGCGAACGAAGAATCAAATACCCAGTCACCAGCAGAAATATTTCCCAACTTCTGAGCCATGAAACTGATTTTTTGAGTCAGAGGTAAACCAATCGCCCTCAAACGGCTTGAAAAACTGCTGCTTTTTATAGCATCTTCCAGCTTCCTTGTAAGCACATGTATGCTTTTTGCTAACTTTGCACTTCGGATATTATCCACAACTCTTATTGTTAAATCAAAGAGTACTCTGTCTATTCTTTGCAATGCCTTGAACCATGCGCCAGAACGCATAGCTTTAGTTTTCAGATTAACCAGTTGCTTTTTATCAAGGAAGCAGAAAACATCGCCATTTAGCGCAGCTTTAGACATCGTTTGTTTCCTTTCTTAGATAATAGTTATTTTAGTACCTTCCCTTGCAGGGTATTTATGAATTATGCATGTTAAATGAAATTTAGCGCCTAAAATTTAATAGATTATTATCCAAAGTTTCAATCACTCTAAATCTTTTTCTAAGCAAATATTAACGTCATCGCATCTTATTGTTAGTTCTGTTTTGTCACGTTTTCTGCCGCGATTTTTTTAGAATCCCGAGTTTTCGCTAATTGGAATAGCATAACAACTAGCAAAATGGAAAAAACGCAACCTAATATGGCGAGAGCCACAATTCTTAGGGGTTCAACAGCCCAAATAGCATGCACCATATCCAGCAAAATATTGGTGTACCGTGGAGCTAAAGGCAAAAAGAAGAAAGGAAGCGGACAATTCAGTACAGCGTAAAGTAACGCTACTATCGAAGCCGCCCAGTAAAAAGCCTCTTTAACGCGTCCTCCCACGCATAATATGACTAGGAAGGGTATTGCCCAAACAAAAAACTGCTCACAAATAATTCTATATGAAAGAAACAATGCAAGCACAGGCAAAAGCATTACAAAAGCCAAATCATAGGCGGGTCTCTGAAAAGTGATTTTGACAGTTCTCCAGTAAACGAGCACCAAAGCAACAGCCACAAGCACAATCGACGCCATCGAAACAAAAGAAACGAACCCAGCAGTTACAGGCAAGTTGAGTAGCCGATTTAGCTGATAAAGCGACCAGTAAGAAAGACCAAAAGCCACAGGATTAGTAACTTGATTAGCCACAGTACCGGACGCTGCAGGATTTGACACAAAGTAGCTAGTGAAAAAGCTTTCTATCGTGCCGAAATAGGGAAGAAAAAGCAAAACTGTAGCGGCTGTAAAGGCAGAAAAAAACTTCAAGCAATTCTTCCACCTATCTCCAACAGGACTCAACTTAAAAAGATAAACCGCAATAGGCACCAAAAACAAAGCAGGGTACAATTTTGAAGCCACACCTAAACTGAGAAAGACCGCGGAAAGTGCATATCTCTTCCTCAACAAAAAGAAGAAGGCAACCAAAGAAAAAAGCGCAGGCAAAGTGTCCCACATGCCCCAACCAGCTGAAATCCAAATTACAAATGGGTTAAGGAACCAGAGAAACGCGGCTTTTTCAGCAAGCCCCTTGCTATGTGTTAATTCCTCAACTATTTTGTAAAGAAGAAAAGCTATCGCAATGTCTGAAATCAAGAAGGGGATTTTAACTACAAAATCAAAAAGCATCCCTGGGACATATAGAACGTTAAAAGAAGGATAGAAGTTCAATGCCGACGGAAGAGAAGCCATAGGAATAGCCCTTGTGGAGAAAATGCCTGCAAGCCAACTATAACTATAAGCGATTGGAATCATCATATAATGATACCACAACGGTGGAAAAGCCTGCAAAGTGAACGGCCCATTTTTCAAAATACTCATTGAAATGCTATACCAAGTATACACATCGTAAGGGTGAGCGGAAATCGGCATCAGAAGAACTCTTATGACTACGCCAACGATGATTATGCTTGCTAATTTATGCTTTGAAATTAACTCGCGAATTTTTGAAATTATCAGTTTTTCAACTCTGCATTAGTTAATTTGGAGCATAGCGGTAAATGGCAATTTCGCCACTCTGATATATTTCATGAAATGCCGATGCCACGGTTGGTTGCCCATCCCATCCTTTTCCATTTACCCACCATATAAGGTATATTTGACTATACCCTTCTTGGGCAGCAGTCGTTGCCGCGTTTAAAGGATTGCCGAATTCATACAGAAACACCTGATCAGGGTTAAATGTTGTGAGCGCCCAACCATAAAACGCCCTGTGTGTAAGCAAAATCGAGTTACCAGTCATATTATCTTTAAGCCATTGAAGGGCATTTACTGTCCCTTGGCAGTCAGTTATGGACACGGTGTTCTGAAGCATCGAGGTCGGAATCGTGTAAATGTAAGGGTTCACCCCTGCCTGAAAATACGGAAAAGGACTTTCTGGAGACATCACCATGAAACCGAAACTCAGAACCACAGTTGCAAGCATAAGATAAACTAAGCCAACGCGCAGCAAAGTTATCCTAAAACGCTTCCAGTGAACAGACTTAAGCCAGCTTAACCCTTCAGTCGCATAAAAAGCTAAGGGATAAACAAGCAACATTACAATACGCAGATCGCTAGGGCTAACCATAGGAACCAAAGCCGCAATCAAAATCAAAATGACCAAACTGCGCATCTGAAAGTTACCAAAACGCTTCACACTTAATAGTGCTAACGGAAGTAAAGGCAGAAAACAGTACAGAATAAACCCTGCTTCACTCGCCAACATAGCGGAGTAAGAAGGGTAACCAAACAAAGCCAACCAGCCGTCACTTGTTGTGGGGAAACCAAAAATCAAACGGTACTCAGGCACTGCAGGACTCAAATAAAAGATAAGGAAAAAAAGCAGCACCGCCGGCAAAGAAAACACGATTAAACGAACGGCATCAACGCGGCTTTCGCGAACCAGCTTATAAATAACAGTGAAAAGCAATACACCAAGCATGAGAGCAGCAATCACTTGATTCGACAATACGACCGCGGCTAGAGCCAAAGAAAACGCTACGTAGCGCTTCCAAGAAAACTTACCCGACGCCTCAGCTCTGACGACAAGCAACATGAGAACCACAAAGAAAAAGATTAACGCCAACTCTTCTCGAAACGCATCCCACGAAACTCGCAGAGCCACAAAATACAAAGTTCCAACTAGAGCAGGCACTATACTCTTTTTTGGCGACCAGCCCAAGCCGCGCCTAGCATAACCATATATGGCTAACCCCAAAAAGCCCAAAAGCACAGATGGAAGCACCTTAAGCACCAAAACGACTGAACCACTAGCTAAAGTCAACCCAGCAGTCAAAGTATAAAACAAAGGCGCCGAAGCAATAAAACTCAATAGGCTCACATCGCCATGCAGCCACAACGTTGTGGTCGAAACATAATACGCTATTGTGTCAAAGCCAACAACGTAAGGTCCCATCAAAACCTCAGGAATAACTCTAACTAATAGCGGAACGGCGAACGCAAGCAACGGAAACAGATATTTTTTGGGAAACAAGTCACTTACAACTCGGATTTGAAGAAGTTAAATTTTTCCTAAAATGCAACAGAGAAAACGTTATGCAACGAGAAGCCAATTTTTGCTTTGTGAAGAAACCTGCGAGGGATAAGGAGCACTGACATTGTTATTTATTGCGTATAATGCAGCCGCCAAGATCAACTCATTAGTTTTATCAATCACGGTCGAAACCACCTGACCATTTTCATTAACACCATCTCGGTACCCACTTTTTGTAAGGGAAACAGGCTTAATTGCATCAACCATGCTCTGTGTGTATTTTGTATTATAAAGTGCATCCAAGCCAACCGCTACCTTCAAATAAACAACCGGCGTCACGGAAATAACTGACGTTTCATCCTTCTCAATAACCCATGTACTTCCATTAGGCAACACCACCCACTCCCACACGTAAGTTACACCATTCACCCCTACAATATTTCCCTCACTAAAAGCTGTGTATTTTCCCGTTGCATTATACCTCGCTTCCTCAGCAAGGTAAACTTGCCTTGACAAATTCAGCAACCTTGCGTCAGGTTGTTGAAAATTAAAAATGGAAAGAAGCAAAGGCTCAGACGTTACTTCAGCTTTCGGCAACGCAACACCATAAGTTTCGACTGTAGGAGCATTAACAATGTTGTTAAGGATAGTGTTTGCTTCTGAAGAAAACTGGCTAGGCCAAAAATCCGCAAACCCACACGCGACATAATAGTCATAGATATTAACGGAGCCAGTTGACTCGCTGACAGCTTCGCGCTCGGGTCCATAATTGGTGCGATTATACACGATATAATTAATGCTGCTTGCTAAATCAGGCCTATAATCCTTCAAGTTATTAAGAGCCACAAGCAAATTACCAGCATCAGCAGCAACCTGAGCTGAATCATCTTGATTCTGCCCATTTGCTGTACAATACCTATCATAAGGCTGACCATCACTCGTTAATGGACGAGTTTCAAGGAATGCTAATATTTTATTGAATCTCCAATCGGCACCATAAGTCCCATTGTTACTTATTATGCCCAGTTTCTCAGCGTCAATAATCGCTTGAATGTAAACACCTAAATCCCAATCAGTAAAGTAGGGGTAATCCTGCCCCGCAGCATGTAGCCCAGTTGCAGAGTTTACGTTGTTTCCAACCTGAAAATATTGCCAGGCATTAGTAGCCAAACTCATCCAATACGCTGTATTATCGACAACTGGAGGATTTTGATTAACTTGATTAACTGAGGAGTTTTCTGCAAGCCAAATGCCCTGCGAAGCAACCACGACGACCATAATCACCGCAAACACCATCGACACATGAAACTTTATGGCCTTCAGCAACACGCCTCCCACTTAACTAACTGAATCCGAAACTTTACAAACAACACGCAGCATTCCCAATTAAGCTTCTCCTATACTATTTGCCTTATTCAAATATAATTCTACTGCAAAACAGCCTTCGCTACACTTACAAACTTGATGAAAAGCAAAAATACGCCAGAATAAACCACTTCTGCTCTGTTTACAAATCATTAGCAACGTAAAAGCGCCAGGTAAGTGTCCTCGTAAGCTTTTGCTACGGAACTCCAGCTTTCTCTCTGAGCAAAATTCAAGTTCTGCTCACTCATCTTAGCAGATATCTCTTTGTTAAAGAGAACCGTCAAAATCGCATCCTTTAAAGCGTCTACGTCACCAGGAGGCACCAGAATTGCTGAAGCACCATCATCAACCAGTTCTCTAATTTCGGGCAGATCAGAAGCTACAATTGGTCGCCCATAGCCACAGGCTAGATGAAATACACCGCTTGTTCCTGGCGCAGCATTGTAAGGCAGAACTACCACGTCAGTCATTCTAAAAACAGACCCAAGTTTCTCCTGAGGGACATAACCTGAGAATTCAACGTTCGGAGTATGTGCTTTGACAAATTTTTCAAGGTAATTGGGAAAGTTTGGGTGATTTGAACCAGCAACCAACAGTTTGATGTTGCCTTTTTCCTTCACAATTTTTTCAAAAGCCTCAAACATTAATGGAAGCCCCTTATGTGGTCCCATGTGACCGAAAATTAAGATGACCTTTTCATTAGTATTCACTTTCAGATGTGGGTCCACTGAGGCGCCATGAGGTATGTACTGAACCCCCTTGTGACCGTAACGTTTCTTCAAAAAATCACCGTAGGAGCGAACAAGCACCACTACGCTCTGAGCGGAAAGGATAATCTTTGTAGCTATAAGAATCCCAACTCTGTTAAGCAAACTATCCTTTAGATGAAACTTCTCTAAATCCGCCTTTTCCCCAAGCGTATGCACCCCAGCTAGAACACGAAAACCGAGAAGACGACAAAGAAGAATCAGAGACAAACCAGTAACGTTGGTAAGTTTATTCTTCCCAAAACTCTGGAAACTCACATTAAAATGCACAACATCAGGTCTCAGCTTCAAAATGTAGTACATTACGCTTAGTACTGAAAGCAAATTATCAGCTTTCCAAACCCTCAAAACCCTAACCTTAGGGTCTTCCGGTAATACTTTCCCTGAACGGTTGCTTTTGTCAACTAAAAGATAGAGGGTATCTATCGCTGGTCTGCCTGCTAGGGCGCTCACCAAATTCTGGGCATATTCGCTTAAACGAGCTCGGTTGGGTGGATAAGAAGAGACAAAACAGACCCTCAACCACACCATTCTCCCTGTCTACAGGCGTGAGGAACCGGATACTTGTGAGGTGCCAAGCGATATCACGGTAAAGCAAATCGCAGTTATCTTTTCCTTAGTAATCATCCATATTGTTTCCTGAAACGTCTTTAAGGCGTTCTCAAGGTTAAATATATTAAACTTGCCCCTTCCCAGTTTGAAGTTACATAGATATTCAATCTTAAGAGGTTTTAGGTTTCAAGCATCTTTTCCAGCAGAACCTAGAACTTCAAACCACCCAGGGCTACTTAGCAATGTTGAGTGTTATGAATCCCTTTTTAACCGTTTTATTCCAAACCCTCTTCCGCCTAAATATTAATTTCAGAAAAGCCCACCCCGCAATACACATCTGAATAAGCCAATAAACGTAAATTGCAGGAACCCACAGCAGATTTCGAAGCTTCACGGGCTTCTCGGATGCAGTTAACCCAACACCGACTGAAAGCAAGGAAACCGCAGTTAAAGCTATAACTAGCCCTGTGAAATTTATTATCGGGTTGCTTTCGGAGAGAAACAACGCAAGGAAAAACCAGTTCACGTAGCTAAGCAACGACACAACCATCATAAATGGTCCAGCAAGCGAAATTTCGGCATCCACCGTCTTCTTATTTAGAGTATCAAGAAGACGCCCATATTTTAAAGCCGTCTCCATATATCCTCTATACCAACGAACCCGCTGCTTGACGAAGTCTCTTAAACCATTAGGTGTTTCCTGCCCGCAGCAAACATCTTCAGCATACTTTATCTGATGCTTTTTTTCAACAAGCCGCAAAGCTAACTCCACATCTTCCGTAAGAGAAGTCTCATCCCACCCGTCTAACTCTTCCAGCGCGTTACGCCTTATGAATTGGCAACTACCGTTTAAAGGAACAAACAGCTTCAACTTTTCTCTTCCGCTAAGCAAAGCCTGGAACCAAGCTTTCTCTTCCGCCGCGACGACCCTTGTCAAAATGTTTTTTTTCTCATTCAGCGAGGTAGTTCTGCCCTGCACAGCCATTAATTGCTTATCTCCAAGATACGACGCAACTTTTCTAAGCACATCCTTTTCCGGAACACTGTCAGCATCAAAAACTCCCACAATTTCTCCTGTTGCATAGGGCAATGCAAGGTTGAGAGCCGCAGGCTTGCCTTTAGATTCCTTTTCATTAACAATCTTAAAGGTTCCAGGATACTTCGCTGAAAAATCCGAGCACACCTTGCAAGTGTCGTCAGTCGAATTCCCATCCACTATTATAATTTCCAACTTGTCCTTCGGATAATCCAAATCAAGTAAACCATTCAAACAGCGACCAATAACAGCTTCTTCATCCTTGGTCGGCACAATAATTGAAAACTTTGGCTCCTCATTCGCATAATTACTTTGGGGGTGCTTGCGTCTACTTCTTATACCAACGTATATAATTGAGCCATTATACACTGTCCAAAAAAGCAAGACCGAAAGCAAAATGATAGAAATGATATCAAAAAGTATCATTTGCATCCAGCCTCAATTAATGCTTTACCCGATATTAAGAGTATGTTTTTGAGTGATTGAGCTAAAAGATTTATTCGCAAAGCTCTAAGCCACATCCAAACACCCAAAGCCTCTAATTTTACCAGTATCTTTTTCCTAAGGCGAAATCGAAGCATTCTGCACTACAGCTCATTATGTGTTCTTAAACTCTTTTAAGGTTTGTTTAACCATGCTTACTCGCTAAGCTATAAACTCATAGTTTAGAACACAACCAACTAAAAAAGTATCTCAAGCAACCCTATGTAACTTAAACAGTACAACAATTATTATTTAAAAAAATGGAAAGCCAAACCGCTCCCTAAAACCCCCTATCATCCCAGCCGCAATCTAGTTTTAATGGGTGGAATCCTCATTCACCCTGAAGTCTTAGCCATCATCCTAGCCTACACAGCAGTGTTAATTGTTATCGCCATATACCCAAGAAAAACAAAAACAAGAAAGCTTACAATTCCTTCATAAACGCGATAAAATCTTCAAGGCTCCTCGGCTGCAACGTATAATTAGACTTTTTTTCCTCGCCAATGGTTGACGAAGGCTTCAACCCATAATCATGCCCCGGATAAACTTCCACAGAATCATTCAGTTTTAGGAGCTTATTGAACAAACTGTCATACATTGTTTTGGAGCTGCCGCCAGGCAAGTCTGTCCTTCCACATTCACCCACAAATAAAGTGTCACCAGTCAACAGCTTCTTATTATCCACTAGCAAGCAAATACTGTCCACAGTGTGCCCCGGCGTATAAATCACCTTTATCGAAACCCCGCCAACAGTTAACACATCGCCATCTTCAACTGCAACATCGCAAGTCAATTTTGACAATTTATAAGCAACCAATTTCGCCCCAAAAATAGAGGCTAACTCTGTGTTTCCAGCAGTATGGTCGGAGTGTCCATGAGTATTTATGATGTACTTTAAATTGAATTTTTCAGCTTTTAAAACCTTGATTATTTCGCTGGAGTTAAAGCTTGAATCCACAACCGCCGCTTCTTTAGTATCTTCGTCCGCTATAATGTACGAAAAGTTATCGCCGTGCTGTTGAATTTGTTTAAAAAACATACATCTCAACCAATAAAGAGGTTTATCAAGGAACAAACTTTTGTTCTTTTCGCCTTTCCACCAGCAACTCTTCCGCGCATGAGCCTTCCTATTTAAATCACCATGAAAATTTTAGGTCTGAACTGCACAATAAAGCCTAAACCACCTATTATTGTGCAAAACCATTTTTACCATTGCAAGCTTCCTCTTCCACGTAAATCAAACAACACTTAGCCCCTTCCCAACATCAGACACAAAATGAAACCTCGACGGGGCTCCTCCAACTGCGCCATTACATCCAAAAGCGAAACTCCAAATAAAAAAAACTCTACAATAAGAGATTTAAAAGTAAATTTATGTCTGAAGGAGGATAGCCTGAATAATATTTACCGAAATAGCCGAAAACGTTCATTTCTTTGCTTAAATAAGGCTTTATTTTGTCTGCCCACAACCGCAAGCTCTCTTGGACATCAACTTCTATTTTACCTAAAGTTCCTTTAACTTTTTTCCGGTCTCCCTCCCACCTAACATACAAAAAATCAGAAGTTACTTCGCTGATGTTGGGCATAAAGGGATTATCAACCCATGCCAAAGCAACATTGCTATCTCTTAAAAGCGAATAAAACGCGTCATTAAGAAACCCTTCATCCCGCACCTCAACCGCGTAACGCTGAGTCTTAGGAAGCTTATGCAAGAAGCCAGCCAAACTGGATAAGCGCTCAATTCCAAAACTAGGGGGAAACTGCAACAGCAAAGGTCCAAGCTTTTCTTTCAGTATTTTTGTTCTTTCAAGAAAAAGGCCAGTTTCACTCTGGCAATCCTTGAGCATTTTAATATGCGTTATAACTCCTGGAAACTTCAGCGAAAAACTGAAGCCATCAGGTGTTTGCTCTTTCCAGTTGGCTATGGCTTGCCGGTTTGGAATCCGATAGAATGTACTATCAACCTCAACAGTACTGAATTTGGTTGCGTAATAAGCCAAAAAATCTTTGGACGCAGTTTTATTCGGGTAAAAATTGCCCTTCCAGAAGCTGTAGCTCCAGCCTATAGTGCCTAAATGAAGGTTTTGCATGCTACTCTTTACCCTTTAGCAGCAACCAAGACTTATCGTCTTTAGCCTTCTTTAACCGCACAAGAATGTATCGTCCTTTAAGCCTTTGACCCTTAAGCGTAAACTCAATTTTATCATTCTCCCAAACCTTAGTTTCGTAACTACCTTTATCCCAGATTTTAACCGTCCCAGCCCCATACTGCCCCACAGGAATCGTGCCCTCAAAATTCGCGTATTCAAAGGGATGATCCTCCGTTTCCACCGCCAAACGCCGCTCACCAGCAAACTCAGGCATCCCTTTCGGAACAGCCCAGCTCTTCAAAACACCACCACTTTCTAGCCTCAGGTCATAGTGCAATCTTCTTGCGTGGTGCTCTTGGATCACAAAAATTAGCTTCTCTTCTTTTTTCTCTCCGCCCTTAGGCTCAGGAGTCTGTCTGAAATTGCGTTTTGACGCATATTCTGAGAGCCTGTCGCCCTCGGCTGTGTCCATTTTTTTGTTTTCGATTAGTTGGTCAAGGGTGCATTCGGCTGGTGACTTGTCCTCTCTTAAACTTTTAAAACGTGGCATTCTTAACCTCATATCCCGTGTTACAACTTGATACGCAACTTCACAAACCAGCGTGGGCTCAAGCCAAGTTACCCTATCACCAGATTCAGGCTTGAAAGGGGCAAGCTCCGTTTTTAATTTTTCAAATGTGACACTTAAAACTCCAAGAGTTTCTTCAGTAAAACCTGTCCCGACTTTGCCAACGTAAACTGGTTTGCCATCCTTATCGTAAAGTCCTAAAATTAAGGCGCCAAACGTTTTTTCCCTAGATTGCTCTCCTCTTGTGTAACCGAAAATTACGCAGTCACAAGTTTTCAGTTTTTTAATTTTCAACCAACTCCCAGTTCGCAATCCTTCTTCATAGGGGCTATCTTTCTTTTTCGCCACCACTCCTTCTAAGCCCTTCTCTAAGGCTAGTTGGTAGTAGGCTTCTCCTTTTTCCTCAATAAAATCGGACAGGAGCACATGCGGGCCTTCCCTCAATGAGTCCTTCAAAATCTTTTTGCGCTCCATTAACGGAAGCTTAATGAGCGGTTTGTCATCCTTCTCTAAAACATCAAAAACAATGTATACTACTGGCGCCCGTTTGGCTTGCCTTTGAATCTCGCCTGCTGAAACAGCTTGACCACGCTCCAGTAGGCTTTGGAAGTCAGGCTTGCCTTCTCTCATCACAACGATTTCGCCGTCAACAACTAAGCCATCAGCTAACTGTGTTAACTCTGCAAGTTCCGGAAAGTTGTGTTTTAATTCATTTTCATTGCGACTTTTTATGCTAAGCTCTTCATCGATATAGGCTATGGCCCTGAAGCCATCCCATTTAACCTCAAAAATCCAGTCTTTATCCGAGAAAGGGTTGGGGGCATCCTTTGCAAGCATAGGCTTGTAAATGTGGCGGCTCATTTCTGTTCCAGCTGCTTGAGAGTTTCTCGCAGCGCAACCATGAGACCTTTAGCTTCCACTTCTGGCGGCTTCTCGATTTGGATTTTTTCGCCTTTCAGCTTTTGCGCTACAAGTTCTTCAACCCTTCTCATGTAAGCGTCTTCAAATTCACCAATATCAAAGTCGCCTGAAAGGTCACTCACTATTTTTATAGCCATATCTAACTCAGCTTTATCGGGCTCCTTTAACTTTTTGACCTCTTCAAAATCCTGCGGGTCCACAATATCGTAAACATAACGTAATGTTGTTAAAACCAGCGCGCCCTTGTACGTATGCAACAACGCAGGATACTCTTTCGTTCGCAGGGTTATTCGTGCAGCGCCAGCTTTGTTTTTTCTTTCAAGCGCCCTTAAAAGTAAAGTGTAAGCTTCCTTGTTTTTTGTAGGCATCAAAGCGTAAGTCTTATCAAAGTAAATTGGGTCAACCGAGAAGTAATCTACAAACTTGCTAATTCTAATTCGGCTGTCAGATTCAGGTTTTGCAGCATCTAACTCTTTCTTATCAAATGCTATATACTCGTTTTTAGCTACCTCATAGCCTCGCATGACCTCGTTCCAAGGTACAATCTTGTCGTCCTTAGTGCACATTTTAACGTATTTCAAAGGTTGACCGTCAACTTTATGCAAGAAATGGAAATTTATTCCCTTGTCATAAATCATGGAATACAATTTAACAGGGACATTTACTAAACCGATTGTGATGCTTCCCGACCAAATTGACCTTCTCGGGACAGCCGCACTAACTTTTTCACTTTGCTTTTTTTCTAAATCTTCCTGCGTCATAATTAAATCTCCAGTTTAACTCTTTTTTCAAAAATATTTTTCCACGAATCAAGTTTCCGTTCAACCACACTAAAAATATTGAAGTCAGAGGGGTTTATGCCTTTCTTTATTTCAGCCCACTCTAAAGGTGTCGAAACAGAAGCTTGAGGCGTCGGCCTTAAGCTGTAAGGAACCACCATTGTCCGCATTGGCGAATTCTGGAGGTAATCGGCGAAAACCTTTCCCGGCTTCTTTGTATCCTTGAATTCGGAAACAATAATGTCACTTTCCTTGGCTAAGTCGATTCCGATTTTATGCACAAAAGCCCTTGTTTCTTCAAAACTATGCTCTGGAACTATTGGAATTACGACATGAAGACCTTTTTTGCCCGAAGTCTTAATGAAAGGTGTAAGTCCTAAATCGAGCAGTTTGTCTTTAAGCAAAAGCGCAACCTCTGCGGCATCGCTCAACGTTGCTGGTGGTTCAGGGTCAATATCAAAAAATAGTAAATCAGGCTTATCCAGAGCGTTAATCTTGGAGAAGGGCATGTGGATTTCTAATGCTGCCAAGTTTGCAAGCCAAATAAGCGTATCCAAGTTGTTGCAAACGATATAGTGGACGTCTCGTTGGGACGTTGGGGAGTAAATTGTTTTTATTTTAATCCATTCTGGCGTACCTTGTGGAGCGTCTTTTTCAAAAAAACTGAAGTTTTTGCCATTAACGCCATCAGGGTATCTGGTTAGAACTAACGGTCTATCAGTCATAATCGGTAGCATTTTCGGCGCCATTTTAATGTAGTACTCGATGACTTGTCCTTTGCTAACATTAACTTCTGGGTAAAAGATTTTATCCAAATTGCTTAACTTGACTTTAGTTAATTCTCTTAGATCCTCCGTCACAATTTTCACCAAAGACCGTTAAGTCTCAAAGCAACTTGTTTACATAGATACATTATAAAGTACTAGTCTTTTTCCTTTATGGACAAAGAACAAACCCATAACGCGTCAAGGCAAATCATACAAATTACCCTGAAAATTCCGATTTTTCATAGCTAAACCTATATAGTTAACACGATATCAGTAATAAACTGTCAGAATTAATCAAGAAAAAGTAAATTTTGAAAACTAACATTTGCTTTCTTCAAGATAATTCGCTATAAAGAGGAAAAAATTAGTATGAAATCAAAAAAGCCAACATTGGAAGATCAGCTTGCTTTCATTTCAGCACAACATGAAGTTTATCCTACCGAACTATTTCAGGCTTTAATTCAAGCAAAAGAACACGGGAAATCAGCATGTGGAGACTTAACGGTTGAATACCGTGGAAGTGTTAACAACGAAGCCATCTTCCTAATAACTAAAAATAGTAAAGTAATTGCGCAATTCAGGGTTCCCGAAGAAACTCTCTCACAAAAGGATGTTTCATTCGATAATTGGATGGATACAAGCAGAGTCCGAAAAGAGATCGCAAAGCAAAACCCGGCCCCTACACATATGAAGATAGAGAATCTACGAGTAGGCATGAAAAAGGTAAATGTAATTGCCAAAGTGTTGGAAACTTCTGAGCCATCCAAGGTTCACACTCAATTTAGGGACAACGCTCTTGTTTCTAACGCATGGATAGGAGATGAAACGGGAAAAATTATGCTTTGCCTCTGGGACCAACAGGTAAACGCCGTTTCAGTAGGTAACTGTATAGAAGTAAAGAATGCGCACGTGGCTATGTTTAAGGCTAAAAAGCAACTCCGTCTTGGAAAAAACGGAACAATCACAATATTGGAAAAGCCCATGCTAAATGAAACGGCTAAAAATTAAAAATTAAAAATGTTTGAAGATGGTTTATACTGTTTAGACGTATTTCTTGTCGTTGTAGCAGTACCATCTTTTGTATTGCGGAATCCATGTGAGAGGTTGATTGCATGTTGGGCAAAGTGGTTGAGTTGACTGTTTCTGAACATCAGTTTGAACGTTGCTGCTGCCGTTCATAAGACCCAAAAACCTTTTCTTCCCAACTGAAACGTATTTCTTGTCGTTGTAGCAGTACCATCTTTTGTATTGCGGAATCCATGTGAGAGGTTGATTGCATGTTGGGCAAAGTGGTTGAGTTGACTGTTCCTGAACATCAGTTTGAACGGGTTGCTGCTGCTCATAAGGCCCAAAAACCTTTTCTTCCTCACTCAGAGACCTAGTTTGAACGGGTTGCTGCTGCTTCTGTTGACTAGTGCTTTGTGGAACTGCCTTTAGAAGTATGAAGTCTGATGCTGCTTGAACATCTTCCCAGGGGATGTGTTGGATTTCCCCAGCCTCATTCTCCACTGACAAGGCAATGCCCGTCTTTCCAACGGCGAAAGCGATATCTTTAACTTTTCCAACCAATCGTCCTTTTGCATCTATGACTTGCATAGAGACTAGTGCGTCTCGAGTCAGAGGTATATTGGTTTTTTCCATCTTAACACCATTCTTATTCTGAATAGGTGAATCTTGTTTAAAGGATTTTCGTTTCTTACTCAAAGCAGATCATCAACCCTTATTGCGCTGGGATTTCCCAGTAGCTAATGATGTCGCCTTTCACCCATTTACCGCCTAAACTTCGCACAACCTCATTGATATCTTCCCATTCAGCCTTTAAAAATTGAACTGGTTTTACCACAACGCAATCTCCCTTAACTGTAAAACTGAGCAGTTTGCGCTGCTCTGGGCTGAATTCATTTTCCATTTTGGTTGAGGTTTTGCTTGGTTGAATTAACTTTACATTTGTAGGCTTAGGTTCAGGTTTGGATTCGATTTTAACGGTCCCAATCGGCTTTGGTGCAGTTTTAGGTTCTCCAGTGTTTGTTAGGTTGAATTCTGGGATTGGATAGGATTCGGCAATGTCCTCAAAACTTTCGCTTCTAACTATCGCGAGCACTTGCTTGGAAAACAAATCAAGTTTTAAGTCTAATAGTTCAGTATCGCTGGGCAAATTGGAAGCCGAAGAGGATGCTTTCCCCTGCAACAACTCGATGAGGAATTCTGGGGATAATTTTATTATTCTTATTTTCATGTCTGAGCACTCAGAACTGCCTTTAGGTAACCGATAACTTAAAAGCATTGCCCATTACTCATGCCCAAACTTTTTGATACTATTACAGCAGAGTTCAAGTCAACCGACGAATGCCGGTAAAAGAGAGGAATAAAAAAGATGCCATACTTAGGATTTGGCTCTGAGGCGTCTCCAATCCGCAAAGTTGCCACAGTACATACCCCAAGTTCTCAGTTTCGGAGATATCGCCCTAATTAAAGCTGGGCAGGTAATCAACACGATTGGCAAGTTAAGAGCAAACGTTGGCACCAGAATGACTTCTGCTTCGGTAGCAGTAAACAGTTGAGGCAAAATTGTGTATTGCCAAAGAATGTAACTTGTCCCCACAAAGAGGCTTAAAGCGTAAACACCTAAAAGAGTAATCAGGCTCTTTCTCTTTCCATCCTCAGCGGCTTTTTTAGGCATAAGGGTCCAATTTATGAGGTATATTATGAGTGCTACAACTGATTCGAACACTCCGAGAAAACCTAGGCCCTCCACAAAAGCGCCACCTATAAACGCTCCAATCATCGCTCCTGCCAGTCCGCTCCATCCGAACCATATTGGAAAAACACCTAGCAGGATAATCGGGAGATAGAGGAGCGTGAATCTTGGCAATGTTATCGAGTATGACAGGAAGAAGAATATGGTGTAGAGGGCTGCTGCCGTGGCGATTATTGAGGCATGTTTAGCGCTGCTTTGTTTTTGCATATTCATTTATTATTCGGTCCTTATGTTCTGGGCTTAAACGCCTTCAAGGAAGGAACTGAATAAAAGCATTTTCATGCGTATTACATTTGTAATACATCAGAATTTTTAGTAAAGCGTGATTATTGAGCTACTGTAACTTCAGGAAGATTTTCAAAGCCAAAAATGCTATATCAACCAAAGTATAAAAGTTCCAATGAGTATTAGATGCGAAACTGCCAGCCAAACGTTGGATAAAAATGATTAGCCAACCGCGCTTAACCAAGATTGTTTTCATCGTGGGAATTGCAGTACTTATCGCCTTGAATTTATACACTTTCATAGTGGCTTATCCAGAGACTTACGCCGTCAACGCAGGCATTAACACTTCAGGCACTATACTGGCAAAAGACTTCTCAGCCTATTACATGGGCGCTTGGAGGCTATGGAATAATCCAGCGCACATTTACACTTTCGGAGCTTTACATGATGGGGAACCAGTCATACTTCCACATCCTGAAGCCTACAAGTACCTGCCTTCTTTCCTGCTTATTGTCTCGCCTTTTCTCTCGTTGAATTATCAACAGGCACTCTTAGCCTTCGACATAGTCCAGTTTATGCTTCTTCCCCTAATGGCGTATCTGCTCTACAAGATCTTAGATAACAAGCCTCTTGCAGTAACCTTCGTAGTTATGGTTATCGCGTTGCTGCTGCCTTTCCCCTCCCCGCAAGGGGGCCTTTCCCTAAGCTACTATTGGCAGTGGGGCGAGGGACAAGCCAAAGTCTTCATCACCCTTCTGCTTCTACTCAGCTTCTATTTAGGCAGCCGAGGAAAACCATACCTGTCTGGAATTGCCTTTGCCTTTGGTTTTTTTGACCCAAGATTCGGATTATTGGCGATACCGCTCTTCATAATGTACAACCGCAAAAACCTCAAAGCTGCAACAGCAAGCGCAATCAGCGCGTTGGTCTTGTCAAATCTGATGCTTCTTTACCCAGGCATGGCCTCTGGCTTCATAAGCATGGTTTTTTCCTCTGCCGTTAATACGCCACTTTACTATTACTCTCTCATACCCTTCTTCACCTTGCTGTCTCTAATCATCGTTAACTACAAAGAATTAGCTGCCGCATTCAATCCCAAAAGAAGCTTGGTCCTCACTGACGCAACAAAACAACAAGAAAGGTGACCAAGCGTTTCCTTTAGCAGTTTATGGCTAAATTGGTTTAAATGCTTATTTTATTTAATTAGCAGCTAGGGGTTGCTATCAATCCTTAAGCGTTCTGTTTCAATATAGAATATTGCCTTAAATGTTATAGGATAGATACGCAGTAGCTAATAGTATCTGCTTGGTGGGCAATTAAAAGAGCTACGGTGAGGAAAATGGGTGCACCTGCAAGAACTAAGGAGAAAGGCCAGGAAGCCCTCTCTAGCAAGACAAAGGTAATTGTCATTGGTTTAGTTCTCGCCATTATTGGCTCCGTAATATCTAGTTCTTACGCGAAAGCAACATTAACAAATTATACAGGCTTCGGCATGCTACTCGCTGGAATTGCCGTTTTTGTTTTTGGTATTTGTGCAACGGCTACAGCAACCGTGGAAGCTCGTTTAAGCCGGGCAAAGCCAGCAAGCATCAGAGTTGAGAAGCCAAAGACGCTGTGTCTAAGCATATGGGCAATCGGCGTCGGTGTGGTTCTGAGTATTATAGGCTCCATACTAGGCGGTACATATGCAAAGAATACAGTAATAAACTGCGCAGGTTTCGGGATGCTGCTGACGGGAATATGCGTTTTTGTTTTAGGCATATTCGGAACAGCGTTGGGGATGCTGCAGACCAACTTAAATAAGAACAGAAAACAAGTCGGCATCAGGGTAGATAGACCAAGGTTTCTAACTTATAGCATATTATCGGTCGGCATCGGAATAGTTCTTACTGTTATCGGTTCTATAGTAGCTGGCAGTTACGCAAAAGAAACAATAATGAACTATATGGGCTTTGGAATGCTACTAATTGGAGTAGCCATCTTAAGCCTAGGCATGGCAGGAACGGTTGTAACAATCCTAAAAAGCAACTGGAGCCTAAATGGAAACCGCCGTGATAGCGAACCGAGAATTATATTGGGAAGCATATGGGCAATCGGCATCGGCTCAATGCTAATCATTACTGGTTCAATACTTGCTAGTTCCTACGCAAAAAACTCGTTGATGAATTATTCAGGCTTTGGAATGCTACTAGCAGGCACAGGCGTTTTTGTTTACGGGATATTTGAGACCGCTCGATTTTCAACAATGGGCTACTTGAGTGGCAAGTGGACTGGTCGCACAGAGCAAAAAGAAAAATTACCTAATCGCCTGAGAAATTCCTGGAGGAACATGGTAAAAACAAGCTCCATCATTAACCTTGCAGGCGTAATGGCTGCTATGGGTTTGCTTTTCTTCAGTCTCTGGCAACTTGACCTCATCGTAAGTGGGCCAGTGTGGTGGCAAGCTAGTCCTGGTGGTGCGGGATGGAGTTGGCCTGGCCCTGGCGCTTACTCTAAGGATTACTTCCAATGTTTCCTTTGGAAAACCACTATTGGACAGGCATATGACACCTTGTTTATGCTGGTCTTTATTTCGTTCATAGTGCTTTTTGCAAGCGCATTCTTCTGGCCACACGCAAGAGCAAAAAATGATGATTTACGTTTGAACCATCGGAATAACTTGAAAAATTCTAAAACAAGGTCACGCAGAAAACAAGCCAAAAAACAACCTCTCGCCACACAAACCTCACCTAATTCTCAATAGGATGATATGATGTGAGCCAGCCGATTTGCGTATGAATAAGCGTTGAAGCTGGAGACTGGTGAGATGTTGTCTGAGAAGCGTGATTATCGGTGGTCTTTGGTCAAGAGGATAAGGAGACGCACTATTGATATGAAAACTACGTCAAAAGTGCGGGTATCTATTCATAAGGAAGACAAGGCGGAGTCTGCATGCTGATGCAAAACACGCTAGAGGCAAGTTTTATCTTGCTGCTGGAAGAGATTTTTCGTAAGTTGCTTTGATGCTTAGTGCGGCGCGCTAAAACCCTAATTACTCCTGTTTTGACATCTCTTGAAGTTGAAGCAAGTCCTCAAAAGGCTGATTAGAAACCCCCCGTCTGTTTTACTATAGTGGTGCCGGGGGTGGGACTTGAACTCCCATCCGTTGGTGATGTATCGCCACTTTCGTTTTGCTTCTCCGCAACTTTCCCTTTTTCTTTTTCCGCTATAGCAGCCAACAGGTTTTCTAGTTGAATCAGAAGGAAATTGAGGCTGCCTCAGTTATGATGAGGATTTTCCTTGCGGGCTTAGCGTTTAATTTTGATGCTAATTTTCATGAGCTTGAGGACCCTGACGATTACTGGATATTTTTCCGTACGGCGTCTGGGTTGCCGAAGATACCTTCGCATGTAATGTTCATCCAAACTGTTTATTTTACGTAGTTAAGCAGTCAAGCTAGCGCGCGACATTAGACACGCGTGCGCATGGGAGAGCGTACGTGCATAAGTCAGAGCGGTAGTGAATGAGAACGCAAGAGAGAAAAGATTAAATTTTAATTTTTTTTGATAATGATTCATCCTTGGTGACAAAGTATTTGACCGTTATTTTTGTGTCACTTCGAAGGTCCGCAGATCCTTCAGGAAGACTGAGGCCAACGCCGTCAGCAGGAGCCCTATTCCGGCGACCTCGAAGTCTGGAATGATGCCATAGAACTGGATGATGAGCCCTCCTGCAATCTGGGCGAGCGGGATGGAAGCGAAGCTCCCCACCTCGTCAGCGCTTATCACTCTACCGAGGACGTGTCCCGGTACGATGATCTGGATTATGGAGAAATACAACACTATGCTTAATCCGAGGGCGAGACCGGTCACGAAGAGCATGGAGATGTCGAATACCACATTGCGAAGGAGGATCATCCCGAGCGTCGAGAGCCCGAAGACCGCGTTACAGGCTATCAGGACTTTGCCTGCATGCTTGAAGGCGTTAACTCTCCCCATGACCAACGCACCGACTGCACTTCCAAAGGAGAAAGAGGCGAGCAGGATGCCGTAGATGAGGCCCGAGGTGGTAAGTAGGAATTTCGCCTCATAGACGACGAGGAAGTTTACCCCTATCATGGCGAAGAAATTGATGGCAGAGGCGGTAGCCGTCATCTCGAGGATGACCTTTTTCTCGCGCATGTACCTCACACCTTCGCGTACGTCATCTAGCAACGAGGTTTTCCTGGGAAGGGAGACCTTTTCGCTCTGGGCTTGGGCACCGTCCTGCGTCTTGGCAGTCGCTGCTGAGGGAACTAAGATGAGGAAGATCATCGTGGCCGAAATCAAGTAGGTTGCGGTGTTGTAGAACAGGCTCAGGGACGCTCCGATAAGCTCGATCAGCACTCCTCCTATTCCCAGGGAAACCGAGTTCGCGAGCGACTCGGCGGCCGTCATGATGCCGTTCGCACTTGGGATTAGGTCGCTCTGGACGAGTAGCGGCATGATGGCCCTCGCAGCAGGCCTGAAGAGCGTGGAGAATAGCGAGATGGCCAAGACGACCGACAGAATTATAGCGAGGTTGAACCCTGCAAAGAACATGTAGACGGGTATTATCACCACTGCAGCTGAACGGGCGAGGTCGCAGGCGACCATCATGCGTCGCTTGTTGGACCTATCAACCAAGGCACCGGCGAAGAGCCCGATAATGATCGTAGGAGCGAACGAGGCTATCCCAACATAGGCGACAGCCAGGGCCGAATGTGTTGATAGGTAAACCAGGTAGCTGATCGCGGACGAGAATATCGCAGCCCCCGAAGTGGAGACGATATCTCCGACGAACAAGGGGAGAAACCCACGTGCTTGGCGAAGCAATCGAATGAATGGCGATCGCGGCTCCTCGGACATGATGACCCAACTCTTTTTTTTAATGTAATCGAGAAGATATAAATAGTAAAGATAATTTTTAAGTGCGCACCTATGTGAAGTCTTTATTTATTCTTTCCTGTTTCCGTATCTCCCCTTCTATCTAGTTATTCTCCTCGCTACCTTGATGAAGGCACGCACCTATTCGACCGCACCCAATAGTCACTATGGCGACGCATCCAGGCTCTGGCCTTCTGAAAAAACATTTAGAGGTAGCATGTTTATGCTGAGCAAATTCAAAATTGGTCGAGAACATCGCCAGGACAACCCCCCCCCCCCGTATTTTCACTTATATTGGTGCCGGGGGTGGGACTTGAACCCACGAAGGCCTGCGCCAGAGGATCTTAAGTCCTCCTCCATATCTTAGGCAATCAAATTCCATTTTATGGCATCACTGACTTTAAGTTAAGTAGTATTTTCGCAATTGAATTAGGATAAAACTTTTAGGGTAGTACTGACCTTTACGTATTGAGATTACACATGACCAGCATTGTAAAGGTTACCCGAAAAGGTCAAACAACTATACCAGTAGAAGTTAGGCAAAAACTGGTGATAAAGGAAGGAGACAAACTTTTAGTCGAAGCAACCGAGCACGGTCAAGTTATTTTTACACCAATCAGAAAACTAGAAGAATGCGCAGGCATCTACTCAAAATACGCAAAGCCGGAAGAAATGAAGAAACACATAGACATGCTTAGAGAGGAATATTAAAGCTTGAAAATGGTGCTTGACAGCCGATTCATCATGGAATATTTCTATTCAGACAAAACTGAAACCAAGCAAAAAGCTACAAAAAAGTTAAAAGACCTTATCCAGCGCAAAGAAGGCATACTGCCGACAATCGTTATCAGCGAAACTATTCAAACGATTTGCGAAAAAATCGGAAAAGAAGAAGCAGAAATCTGCTATGCGAATTTAACCCAAAGCGGACTGAAGATCCAAAGCCTAACTTCACCAATAGCCAAACAAGCAGGCCTGCTCAGAAGCAAATACCGAAATACACCTATGGGCGACTGCATAATTGCTGCAACAGCCATAGCCAACCAAGCAACCATTCTGTCAGACGACCCCCACTTTGACGCAATACAGGAAACAAAAAAAAGCTGGATCTAAAAAACCCTCAGCTTTCCCTCGATTTTAACAATAGTGGTGCCGGGGTTGCAAAGGGAGGCTTGATACAGAACCAAACAAATATCTAGTGAGAGCCTGTTTTAATAGCAATCGACTTCTCGTTTTCTTCAACTTGTTTTTCCATTGCCTTTCTTGAAATAGTCATATCAAGCCTAATCAATTGTTTTACAATATCGTTAGCTCTGTCAAGCTTGTACATCGTAGCTCTCCCAATTTTACGGGTTACTATCAGAGCTCCCGACATTTCAAGTTCTTTCCAATACTTGAAAAATGTTGCTCTGCTCATAGCAAGATTCTTTGCAACCTCGTTTTTGGAGTAATCAGAAAGCGGGTTGTCTAAGAAGAAATCAATGATTCTCAGTATTGGGCTATCTCCCAAGTATTTGAGCAGAAGTGTTTCATCCGCTTTGTATGCCGTTCCCATATCAAAAGACCTGCTGAATCATAAATAATCCCAAAGTATATAAGAGTAACCTTTGAAAGTATCAAAAGTGAACTTATGCTTTCGGACGACGAAATAAAAGCGACGATACTTTTCAAGCTTCATAAGAGAGGCAATTGGGGAGCAAGTCACACAGCCTTCGAGAATCTGCAAAAGGGCTTTAAAGAAGCGGATCTCGGAAAACATGGGACAAAAAGAATAGACACAATCGCAAAAGACCTTATCCGTCAAGGGTGGATTATCCCCAAACCAACAAGTTATGGATTGCAGGTAGCACTCAACCCCAGAGAAAATCAAGCAATAATTGCATTCATGAGACGATTTTTCCCAGAAGTTTGAAATTACCGCCCACAAATCGATATTTTCAACGTAGTGGTGCCGGGGGTGGGACTTGAACCCACGAATGCCTGCGCCAGAGGATCTTAAGTCCTCCTCCATACTGATGAAAGCGTCAAAGAAGCACGGCGAAGCGATAAGATTGGTCGTTTAAATTATAATCAACAACTGCTCAAGAAGACCTTGACAGAAGTTGAAGAAGTCAAACTTATGCTTCGAACTATCTTTGCTGGTATGAAGGGTTCTTTCAATTTTGAGCAGTCATTAATCGGCGAGTTGCCTGCCAAGACGAGGTTGACAAGGAAATTCTGCAGTTGCTTTTTGAGGCAGGCAGTTCCGGCTTATTACCCAAGGATATGCAGTTAAGCTTGAGCGTTTCAATGTCACCCGGCACCAAATAAGCCGAAGAATTCTAAAAATGAACAAGCGCTTGGAAACTGAGTTTGGAGAGCATGTTGCTGAAAAGAGGGGGTGGCATTGGGGATTAACTAGTTTTTCAGTTGAAGTTTGGGGTAATACAGAAAGAAACCAAAATTAGGGTCTGGTAACTTGTTGTGGAGATTTGGGGTTTCATGTTAACTCCCGTGGGATAAGCTGACGGGTTTCTTTGCGGCTGTTAACAACGTGGGATAACTCGGTGCGAATATTTTTAAATTCCAAGCGCTATACAGTTCAATCGAGTGGGTACCATGAATCTTGGCGAGTGGCTGGACTCGAAAAAGAAAGACGATTTCTATCTTATGCACTTAAGCTATGGGGACAAAAATCGCAGGGTAAATCTCGAAGAGAGAGAAAGACTTTGGAATTTTGCCTTAGGAAAGAACCCCACAGGAAGGAACCTTATAGGCCTGGATTGGCCAGACGAAGTTAAAACAGACTGGAATAACCTTACTGACACAGAAAAGCAGGCGGTTTCAATACCTTGGCCTAGTCAGTTCAATCTTTTTTGCAATGAAATGATAGCTGACGATGATGTAGTTATCGTGAATGGTATTTTTTACTTTCTCGGTCTGGCTGTTTTAACTGAACAAGAATATCATTATGATAGAAAACTCACTGGAAAAAGAGGGAGTGGATTTTTCGACCATCTAAGAAATGTTGAATGGAAAACAAAGCATGATTACGAAGGGACTCCATACCCTGACCACTTTATGGTTTCAATAGAACAATTTTGAAAATAGCTCCTAGCTCACCTTACTGGGAAAATCTAAGAATGCTCAACTTGTAACCTTTATGTGAAAAGCGTTTTGCTCTTGCTAAGACTATATAGAGACAAAGAGGGTTTAAAGAAAGAGGATTCAGCCGTTATTCTGCAACGCTACCAGCTTTACCACAACTTTGTCCGTCCGCATGAAGCCTTAGACGGCAAAACCTCTTCTGAGGCTTGCGGGATAACGGTTGAGGGCGACAACAATTGGAAAACTTTGCAAAATGCTCAATTGGATAGACCGAAATAGTGGTATAGTCTTTTTCTATATTTCGGATTGTTGAGTAGCTCGGTCATTTTCTTTACTAAGATTTCCGCATCGTCCTGTGAGACTGTGAAGATAATCCCATCTATCTTCATGGAATTTGTTGGGTTTGAAACTTTGTGTGCTTCATAGGGTGGCAGTTTTTGACCATCCATGATGTCGGAACAAACTATGTTTGTTAGTATCGTTAATACTTCGTCTTTTTCTTGGTCGGTAAGTACAATTTTCTTTGTCTTTACTTCAGTTTCAAGTTCTGGTCTTATTTCTTTTTTCAAGTTCTCCCTATAGCGATTGTTTATTCTGGTCACAATGGGCTTTTTGAAGTGAAGAATAATCCATTTCCATTTTCGATAGAGTAAATAGGAGATGATTGCAACTAAAAAGATTAAGAAACCCATAATCAAAATGATTTCAATAACTGTTTTGTAATGCATGAAAAGCGATGGGTTTATGCCTAACCATAGGAGAACTGCAAAGATAGCACTAACGCCTCCAGCAATCGCCATTACCCATAATAGTGCTCTCTCTTCTTTATCCATTGGAACGTCTCTTTTTATTCTACGTCTAACCAAGATTAGAGCTAATAGCGATATAAGCCCTGTTGCAAAAAGAGGTACCGCACTCAACTATTCAGTTCCCCTAACAGACGAAAAGTAACATGGAGATGGAACCTGACTAAGAAGTAACAGAATCAAAATTAGCAACATTTAAGTTTCTACCTATATCTACTGCGCCGAAATTGGTGGGGAGCGCTAGCTCCACGGCTATTCTCTATTCGCCCCCTTCACCCAAAAGTTGGGAGTGCGGCTTTGCAGCATTACTCCTTATTGCAAGTTTCCTACATAATTGTAGTAATTCCTTATTAGTGGGAATTGCTAATAAATATTAAGAGTGAGACAGATGGCTTCAGTCACGGTTACAAGGCATTCACAAGTCACAATACCCAAAGAAATACGTGAAGAAGTGGGTATAACGGAAGGAGATAGACTGAAGATGAGAGTAGTGGAAGGCAACAAGATAGTGATTGAAAAAGCAAACGAAGAAGCGTGGAAAGATTGCACTGACTTTTTACCCGTGGACTTCGAAAAGCTGCTAACAACTTTACGCGCCGATTCAAGAAACAGATTCAAACGCCTTGGGCTGGTTCCTTGAATTGCCTGAGAAAAAGAAGAAACCTACAAGCGAACTCAAAACTGTATTCGTTGATACCTCAATAATTGTCGACGTGGATAGAGGAAAAGAAGACGTAATAGAACTGTGCAAACGATTAACCAGCACCAATAGTGCATTTATCAGCACGGTAAGCGTTTCGGAAATATTGACAGGATCATATTTAAGAAAAGATTACAAAACTGCCTTAAAGAAAGCAGAAAAGGTGCTTGGTCAATTCCGCTGGGTTTCATTAAACGGTGAGGCTGCTAAGCTTGTTGCTGAACTAAATGCATATCTAATCTCGAAGGGGCAACCGATAGAATACCAAGATGTAGCAATCGCCGCCTCTTTTCTTTTGCAGTGTTGCGATGTACTGCTGACCGAAAACAAAGAACATTTTGAGAGGCTACCTAACCTCAAAGGCAAAGTAATGACTCCCAAAGAGTTTTGCCAAGAAACGTAACAAGGCTCTTTTTTTACCCGAAAAGGTTAGAGTTGAATTTTATAGACTATTTTTAGTGGTGCCGGGGGTGGGACTTGAACCCACGAAGGCCTGCGCCAGAGGATCTTAAGTCCTCCTCCATATCTTAGGCAATCTTAATCTGGCCGCCTATTTAGACCTGGCTCGGATACCCCGGCACCAGCAACGTAACTGACAACATAGTACAGTTTAAGTTTTTTGCATACAGCTTGTAAGTATATTTTCTTTACTTATAGCGTCAAGGCGCCAACATAATATTATATTATATTCTATTGATGAGAGGATATTATTTGCCAGTTGAGGAACACGCTCCACGGTAGCACTGTACAGTTCTTAAGCGGCTGCCAGGCGTTGTCTGAGATAATATCAAGGAGATGCTTTTTGCAAGTGCTTACGATCAGTTCGGTGATTATTGTGGGGTTTAGACACAGCTGGCACTTTATTTATTTTTTAAAACAAGTCTTTGGGTGTCTATTTAAGAAGCGTCATTTGGCTATTCTTGGCGTTTTTGCCTAAAATTATGTTATGCTTATATCTGCCGGTTGTTGTATTTTGTTTTTACGGAGACTGAATAAGGATGCCCGCTATAGAAATTGGCAGAATATGCGTAAAACAAGTCGGTCGAGAGAACGGCAGAAAATGCGTCGTAATAGATGTAATGGATAAAAGCTTCGTTTTAGTAACAGGACCAAAAAAGGTTACGGGAGTCAAGCGGAGACGAGCCAACGTAAACCATATTATGCCTCTTCAAGATAAGATTGAGGTTAAACGCGGCGCCTCAGACGAGGAAGTGGCTCAAGTTTTAGACGCCGCAGGCAAACTGCAAGAAATGACCCAAGCGGTTAAAACTGCAGTTTAAGCTTTAATTATCTCTTATCTATTTTTCTTACAACCAGTTAGGAGAAAAACAGCCATATGCCTAGAACAATCCCTCCATGGGAAATCAAACGTGAACTGTTGACGAAAGCAGAGGACACAACCAACCCAAAGTATGGGCATGTACCCTCTGAAAGACCAGCCAAAGAGTACATTCAGTACGGCACAATAAACCTCGACAAGCCAGCTGGTCCAACAAGCCACGAAGTTGCTGCGTGGGTAAAAAAAATCATGCACCTAGCCAATATCGGACATGGAGGTACTTTAGACCCCAAAGTGACCGGCGTTTTACCCATCACCTTAGAGGACGCTACGAAGGTGGTTCAGGCGTTTCTCTACAGCGGCAAAGAATACGTTTGCGTGATGAAGCTTCATGGTGACGCTAAGGAAGAACAGATTAAGCCGGTTCTTTTGGAGTTTGAGGATGAAATTTATCAGCGTCCACCTTTGCGTTCTTCTGTTAAGCGGCAGCTTAGAACTAGGCGCATTTACTACATTGACTATTTGGAAACTGATGGGCGTAATGTTCTCTTCAAAGTTGGCTGCGAGGCTGGAACGTACATACGCAAACTCTGCTTTGACATCGGCGAAATCATAGGTGTCGGCGCCCACATGCAGGAGCTGCGCAGGACACGCTCGGGACCCTTCACCGAAAACAGCGCTTCGAAAGTTACGTTGCATGATGTTGCATACTGGTTTGGTGAGTGGGAGCAGAAAAAAGACGAGGCGATCCTTCACAAATTTATTGTACCTATGGAAGAGGCGTTATCTTTGCTTCCGAAAATTGTGGTTCGTGACTCGGCTGTTGATGCGCTGTGCCATGGTGCAAACTTGACTGCTCCAGGCGTATTGCAGGTTGCAAACGGCATTGAGAAAGGTTCGATTTTGGGTATTTTCACGTTGAAGGGTGAGGCAGTTGCGTTGGCGAGAGCGCTTGTTTCAGCTGAGGAATTGTTGACTTTGAGGCATGGTGCTGTTGCTGCTCTAGAGAGAGTGTTGATGCTGAGGGGCACTTATCCGAAGGTTTGGAAAAGCGGGAGCGAACATGAATCAGGACACCCATAGCACAGACCATTATTTTGTCGCTGAACCCAAGTCAAAGGAGAGGTTCGGTTTAGTTCGAACCGTCCTGTGCGGGAAGGGCTTCGAGTTTTTGACTGCTTCAAGCGTTTTTTCGAAGAGACGAGTTGATCCAGGCACTAGGCTTTTAATCGAATCGATGGTTCTGCCGAAAGATGGCTGCGTTCTTGACATTGGCTGCGGTTATGGTGCTGTCGGAATAGTTGCAGCCGCTCTTAATTCAAAGCTTAGCGTGATTATGACTGATGTGAACATGAGAGCGGTGCGCTTAGCAAAAAGGAATGTTGAATTAAACAAGGTGCCTAATGCTGAGGTGCGCTATGGTTACTTGTATGAGCCCGTGAAAGGTTTAGTGTTTAATTGTGTGCTTTCGAATCCGCCTGTTAGTGCAGGTATGGAAACGGTGAAAGCCATAGTGAAAGAAGCCGCAAAAGCCATGGCGGATAAAGCCACGTTCCAGATGGTTATTCGGTCTAAAATCGGCGCTAAAACGCTGCCTTGTCTTTTTAACGAAACCTTTGGGAACTGTACGGTTCTTGCAAGAGAAAGCGGGTTTCGTGTGCTGTTGGGGCAGCGTGCTGTTGGTTAGCCGAACAATTTAGGCTTATTTTTGTTGATTTTGTTTCGGCTTTTGACTAGCAGGAAGTTCCTGACTTTTCAGGCTATTTTTGGCAGACAGAAGGCGAATGTTTATCTGCCAAGAACTTATATGGACAAGTTTCGTGCATTACATCACTTAGAAAGCGTCTAAATGGTGACATAAAGGTGTCTAATGGCAACAAGAGAGAGCGCATCACGATTCGTCTTACGAAGAGGTATCTTGACTTGTTAAACATGTTAATCGAAAAAGGCGTCTATAACAGCCGCAACGAAGCCATCCGAGACGCGCTAAGAATTCTTTATGAATATCATGGATTGAAAGTTTCGCCTGAGAAGAAGCATGCGTTTAACGCTAAAGCGGATGATGCTTCCAAAGAGTAAGATTGATTTTCAACATGCCCAAATGGCTTATCCGGCAGGATAGCGCAATATTCTGTAGAATTGACCAAACGGGTATACTATTTGCATGGTCATTTAGGGAGCAAAAAGAGGGCTCATCCAGAAAAAAGAGATCTAACGTTAAAATATAGAAATATTCGGAATAGATTCAGTACACCCGATATATTACGGCATTAAGAACGGCAACGTAAAGGTCAAGTTTGGACCGTTGTATGACCAGTCACATTATGCAACAGTTAACTCCGATAATAGCTCTTATGAAGTCGAAATACAGAACCACAAACCATCACAATAGCTAAAACTTAACAGACAAAGAACTTAACTATAGTGCAACCGTCCAGTGCCGATATATTCTCGGGAGAGAAAGCAGCAATTCCAACAATATTTCTTTTTTTAACATATGCTTAGGATTGAAACATTACTTTTATTTTCAGTTTCCCCAGTGTATTCAAAGGCTGCGAGGAAAGGAAATGATAAACCAAAAATTCTCCAAAAATCACGATAGGAAAATGGCTGAAAAATGCAGAAGGGCACTCGAAAAATCTTACGGCGCTGATATTCCAATGCCAAAATGCATGCTTAAAAAAGCAAACATGCAAAAAGCTCAAACTTTTCTGGGGCGAAAAAATGTCCAAAAATAGATTACTTAAAACGCTAAAGCGTTCTAAAAAGGGGAATAAACCTGATGATGAAACGCTTCGAGCGATGGCTAAAATCCAAGAGCACAAAAGACTCTCCAGCCAAGAATTCCAAAAGGTCTACGACACAATCTGGCAGGAAGGCCCCAAAGCAGAATATAAAAACCCAGATAGCTGGAGAAAAGGCGGAGACACCTCCTAACTATCACTCATTTGGGCACTGTTACTTCTTCGTCTGTTCAGCTTAGGTGTTTCTTTTCGTACACTGCGTTCAAAACGCAAGCAGAGAGAAAAAGATAGGCTGACTTATTATTTTAAACTGCCTGGAAAAAAGGTAATTTAGCCTCCCGCCTGTAACAGGGTTATGCTGTTTCAATTTTCGACATATTCGTGCGCCCGAAATACACTTTAAATTTTGAGTTGAAATTGTGGGTATATGGACGCATCCGACGTTAGTACGGGGTGATAGAAGATGTCTGATTATAGTTCTGCCAAGATGTGGCTCGGAATGCTTGGTGTTGGCATAGTCTTCGGATTTTTGCTTTGGTTGTTAATTTAATGATTGGTTTAATGTCTAATAACCTTCACAAGCCAAGTTGCTATAGAAGGTTTTCTTATCAACCGAAAGGTAACAACCACACGGAATGGGAGAGTCCACCGAAGAAGTAACAGAAACTTCGTTTGTTAGAATCAACTCAAGATTGCTTTCAGAGTTGAGAGATCAGGATTTAATTGCTGAAAGTTTTGGTTTTTAAAAAATCATGTTTCCTAACGTTTGATGTTTATTTTCGGTGTTAAACCGCAAAATTGAAAAAGCCATGTGTGCCATAAGACAGAGAAACAGCGTAAGGCAGTGGTCAAAGTGAAACTTAACAAAACCGACGAAAAAGTCTATCAAACCTTAAAGACTGAAGGAAAAGAATTAACCCTCCAAGAACTAACCGACAAAACAGGCGAACCCTCCAAAAAAGTCTTCAAATCATTGCGCAAACTCTTCGAACACGAAATCATAGAAACACAAGCCCGCAAATACAAACTCACAGGCAAAAACCCCTCTGCAAGCAAAGACGAACCAGAACCACCCGAAGAATAAAATTTAGAGGAGCCTCGGGCGGGCCTTGCTCCCGCGGCCTGCTGCTTACAAGGCAGCCGCTCTACTGGGCTGAGCTATCGAGGCACCCTCAAAGACGCCCAGATTACACCAACACATAAAAACCTACCCAAATAAAAGTTACTACCAAATGCTTTTACTTTTCTCTTATAGGCTTTGTTAGCTCGATAATTCAGGACAACGCGCTGACGAAGTTTATTAAGAACGCATTCATCCGGGGACCGGAGCACATAGAAGATGCAAGTTATAAGAGGCTTTAGGAGGAAACGCTCTTGTTAGATAGAAAAGTAGTGGAAGAATTTGTTATGGAAGGGCTAAAGGAAACCGATTCGCCGATTCCTAAATCTATTAGGAAGAAGGAACTTGTTGAAGCATTTTGCCAGTTTACTGAAGATGATTATTATGAATGGTTAAAGGATAACTTCTCAACTTTTTTCAATCATGGAAATCCTGATTGGGTTTGGATTGAGAAATATATAGCCGAACATAAAAAATAAATTCCCGTGCTTATGTCACTCTTCTTGGAGCTTAACAGGGTAAACTCCGTCGCTTACTTTCCCAAAATAAATCCAATATTCACCGCTTTGCCTTACCTTGTAGACATGCGCCTTTATGGCTTTCATTCCCTTTAAAGAACCAGATGGCGCCTTAAGAATACGCTCACGCCACTCACCGTTCAGCGGTATGACAATTGAGCCAACCCTCTCATTAGCATCCTTGCCATTTAAAATTAAAGTTAAAAAAGGCTCTCTTTCCAGCCAATTTTCAGGGCTAATAAGATTATACCACCAATATTCCCGATTACAATCCAAATGACTCCTACAAGAAAGAACCTTCACCCTGACCTCCCCTTTCAACCTCTATCTGTCATATTGCTGGCTTGATTATTCTGATAAAACTTGTTTAAACTAAATTGTCTATTTAACCCCCTCAAGGCAGTTGCTCTACTGGGGAGATATCGAGGCATCCCAAAGACGCCCAGATTACACCAACACATAAAACTTTACACAAATAAAAGTTACTACTACACCAGACTGAAAGAATAACTGTGATTTAGCGGGTTTCTGTTGGTTATTTTGGCGCTAGAGTATACATAATTATGGGAACTCGTTGGGCAATTGTTTCAAACTTGTTGTAATTATCAACAAAGAAGCTTATGATATTTTCATACGATTCAGCAATTATTAACGGCTCTACACTCATAAGATCGCCGTTATAACAGCTATCTGCATGCTCCTTTACCAATTTCATAAAGTTGCTGAACTGCTTAATTGAGCATTTTCCATGAATTTGATAAATCAAGATATCGCCTAATTGAAGGCTATTGTATTCAGAGATCTTGCGTATTACCATTAAGTTGTTTTGGTTGGAAATTAGTTTTAGTTTAATATTATCAGGCGCATTTCTAAAAAGTCTATAGGAATTAGCGTTATTTTTTATTTTATCAATTTCATTTGAACTAATAACTTTGTAATTTGGAAACTCTGGAGGCATTTCAGAAACTGTTTGTTATAGAAAGAAATTGGCACTTTTGCCATCTAATGAAGGATCATACCTAAGAAGAATAATTTCTTCCCACAGTAGAATAAGGTTTCTAATCGTTACGTATTCAATTAATTTTGGAGAGAATCTTTTTGCCAAAAGGCAGATCGAAAAATTAAAATTTAGTGCTCCTTTGTCAGTGTTTCTAAGCTTGAAAATGTCCTGATATTCAAGGGTTTGAACTAGGTCATAAATATCCGATTGGTCTGTTTTTGCTTCGATGGTTGTAACAATCACATCTTTGTTGGCTGAAATACACATAAGATCGATAGGTCTTCGCATGGTTTGACCGATGAATGCCTCGATTAAAACATCAAATTTAAGACTTCTACAAGCTGGAAAGAATTTTACTATGCCAGGGTTTTTTCTTCCAAGTTCATAAGCCAATAATGCCTTGATCGAAAATTCGATTGAGCCAATTTTCTCAATATAGTTTCTTAGGGGAGACATGGCCATTTGCACGGGATGAAACTCTATCAGTTCATTTGATGGTAGCATATCTTGCTTCCTATACAATAATCTGGTAATTTCAACGCCATCATTTTCTGTAATTTTCTTAACTGCATGCGCAGCTCCTCTTACTTCACGTTCCAATGTTAAAACTGAGATGACTTTTCTTTGCTCAACAGAACGGTAGAATTCACTAACGGGGATGCTTACATCATGTTTACAAAGCTCCGTATAATCAGGATGAGGCTCAAAACAGAACCTATATGGATACACCAGGCTAGCACTCGATTTCCATATTCCCAGTTTATCGTTGTAAAAAGGCTCTTCTCTCACTCTATAAACGCCGTGTAATGTACTTTCTGCTTGCTCTTCAAGGACATGAAAAAATACTATGTCTCCTTTTTTCATTCCGATTAAATCTTCAATTATTGATTGAATTGTTTGCGTTCCATGCTTACTTTTGTTAAAGTATTGTACTATTCCATCTGTGTCGGTTCCTTCTCGGTTCCCGTAAACACCGATTCTACGACTTACTAACCAATCCATCTTTGATACTTGGCAGATGAAAGCACCCATATCAATCGCAAGCTTGTTGTATGAATTGGTATATAAAAATAAGCAATGTTGAAAGGATTACGTACGTTGAACTGTTTTTTTAGCTATTGGCTATCGCCAAGTTTCTTTTGGAATAAGCCACTCTTTTTCAACCGTGTTTACTTCTTTTTTGTTCTTTTATCTTTCCCAAACTATGTGACTGTTAACATTATTTTTTTCGTAAACATCAAGGATTTGGGTGCAGAAATCTTGAAGTGGTTTATCCTTGTTGGCTTTTGCCATTTCATATAGACGTATGAAAAACCGTTTACCTGATTCTGTTTGTTTGTAGTTTTTCTTAAGAAAATTGTGCTGAGCACACAAGGTTTCCCCATTTTCTATTGTTGCTTTACCACCTTGGTCTTTTGGCTTTATGTGGTCAACCTGTAATTCTACACCGTTAGCAACACTCCGACCACAAACAACACATCGGTAATTATCTCTTTTCATAATAGCTTCTTTTTGCGCTGGAGTAAAATCTTCTAAGTCTCTTTTAACAACAAAATCAGGTTCATACCGATAAACTCCCTTTGCAACCTTGATAAGCAAACCATCTTGCGATAACCTTCTAATTCCTCTATCTGGGTCTCTGAAAACTTTACCTGTTCGCTTATTCCATTCTGCTACAACCCAGTCAACAATCTCAGGGTGTTTTATGTCTCTACCGGGATTTTTCTTGAAGTATTCCATTATCAAGTCTAGCTGAGACTTCACGCTTTCCTCTTTGCGTCTTAGTTCTCTCTGTTCCTTGAGTGCTGTTAATAGTTTCTTTTTTGGCTCCTCGCTGTCTCTCAGCTTCATGAGATTCGCCTACTGTAGCAAGAACAGTATCGAGTATATGTGCTTCTTTAATTAAGCGTTTCTTAGCTAACTCGCAATATTCCAAATCTACGTCGATACCTATACCTCTTCGATTGTCTAAAACTGAAGCAACCAACGTAGTTCCGCTACCTAAAAATGGGTCTAAAACCAAATCATTAACAAAACTGAACAGTTTAATGCACCGATGAGGAAGTTCAATCGGGAAAGGCGCAGGATGCCCGGTTCGTTTTTTACTTTCTCCTTGGAAAGTCCAAAGACCATTAGTCCAATTCATGAAATCATCTCTACTAATATCTGAAACCTTACTGCCACTAGTCTTTTTCCACGTCTCTTTATAGAGAATCACAATTAATTCAACCGGTGCAATCACAAACGGGGCTGAAGCACGCATCCATGAACCCCAAGCGGTTCTTCTAGAGATGTTGCCTTCATTCCAAACTATTGTTGAGTGATATTTGAAGCCTATTTTCTTAGCTATAGTTGTCAAATCCGCTCCTACACTTTGTTGACCGTTCTTATTTTTGTCTAGGGGAATGTTTAAACAGAAACGACCATCTTCTTTCAGCCATTCGAAACAACGCGACATCCATTTTCTACTAAACTCTAAGTAATCTTCGTAAGAGATTTTGTCATCATGGCTGTTGTACTTTATATCGACGTTGTAGGGTGGGGATGTAACAATAAGATCAATACTGTTCTTTTCTACAGCTTCTGTAGTAGTTACATTTTCATTAAAAATTAATACAGAATTAGCATGGAAGTATGGTTTAACTCGGTCTATGTTTGTAATTTCCTGTGACGGAAGAGTGTTGGCACCTTCAGCAATAGGCTCAGTCGAACGTTTTTCAAGCACTTGATGAGATATGACGTTTTCAGGCAATAATATGTTTGTAGAAACCGTTTCTATAGGTGCTGTCATCTGTAAAGCCGTATTTCCTTCTTGTTTTTCTATTGCTGAAATTTCGAGACCACCATCATTCTTACTAATCGTAATTTGGGTACCGGTGGGAAATCTTCGCTTAAGATAATATGACCATAAGCGTCCATATTTGTCAAATTTAGCAGGCGAATCATTAAGTTTGGTTTCAAAGGGCGCCACCAACTCTCCCAAAAGTTCCGCTCTGTTTTTGACGGGTATGTGAACGAACCCTAATTCAACTTCTTTCTTCTTGAGCGTCTTTGTAACCATAACGACCAGTTGTGCTATGCTGTTTTCTTGGCTATAAATTTAATCGTATAATTCTGCTATTTGACGTTTTAACTAAGAAGCAGTTGTTAATAGTTTAGAATTATTTGGTAAGAAAGTTAATCAAAATCTACCTTTGTGCAATTCCTTGTCTGGTGATTTGAAAATAAGTGCTTGATAAAGTGATAGTAACTTTTAAGCTTGTTAGATTTTGATTAATTCTGGTGCGTATTTTTCTAGTGTGTAGTGGATGCCTTTGTGTTCGGATGTTCGGACAATTTTTGATAATAGCACCGCGAGGTCTATGAGTGGTCCTTCGTGTTCTTCTTCGCCAAGTGCTGCCAGTTCCCTTAAAGCTTGTTTAAGTGGGGTAAGTTCTTTGATGGTTTTCACCTCTTTTGTTGCATGTGGCCAGGCCATTTGAGCTTAACAGCTATAAAGTTTTGAGGGGTAGAATTGGAAAGAATTCTTACCATATGGAAGAAAAAATTGCCAATCTGTTCGGTTTTGTATTGTTTTGTTTATGTAAAGCTTCTTCTTGTACATGAAAAAGCACTGTTCTGCATGCAAAAGTGCGCGCCTTAATTCCATGCAACGCTATGTTGAATCATATTTGGAGCCTATTAGAAGCATCTAGTAGACTAGGGGGTAGGCTGTAGCGCACACAAACGGGAGTCTGGTTAGGTTATGTTGGCGATAACCTTTTTTTACCTTTTTTAGCCTTTTTGCACCTTTTCAAACCTTTTCTAGCCTCAACCTGCAACCAATTTAAACCCTGAACCAAAAAAGCAACCCAAAACAACACTTTCACAGAGAGGAGAGAGGCTACTATTTACAACTGATTGCGCTAGCATAAAAGCTAATAAGCTGATCCTAATATTTGGTGCTTCGTTGGCGTATTGCTATAATATGCGTAACTAGTAGCAATTTACATGCGTGACGGTTAAGAAGAGTCAAAACAAGCCCTGTTCAACAAAAACCAATTGATTCACAACCGAACTACTCAAAAAAACTAAATATGACCAACTGCATATTTCTGCTCATGACTCCTTTGAATTTTGATTCGCTTAAAAACAGATTAGAATTGTTGAAGCCCGAAATTGAAGAAAAGTTCAAAGTGAAAAGTATTGGTCTTTTTGGATCGTATGTTAGAGGAGAGCAGAAGGATACGAGTGATCTTGATATTTTGGTTGATTTTTATGAACCGATAAGCCTTTTCAGGTTTGTTGAGCTTGAAGATTTTCTGAGCCAGCAGCTTGGTGTTAAGGTTGATTTGGTTATGCGAGATGCTCTTAAGCCTAGGATAAAAGATAGTATATTAAACGAGGCAATTTACGTTTGAAAAGGGACTCTCGTCTATATCTCGACGATATCGCTGATGCCATAGAAAAGATAGAAAACTATGTTGAAGGACTCAGTTTTGAGCAGTTTTCGGAAGATAGTAAAACGGTTGATGCAATAGTTAGAAACTTTGAGATTATCGGTGAAGCAACAAAGCGTATCCCTCTGGAAACCAAAGATAAGTATCCTCAAATCCCTTGGAAAATGATGGCGGGCACTCGCGATAAACTCATCCATGAATACTTCGGCGTAAACCTGCAGGTACTGTGGAAAGCTGTAAAAGCTCAATTCTATGCACATCTATGTTGAATCATATTTGGGGCATATTAGAAGCATCTAGTAGACTAGGGGTAGGCTTGTGCACGCACAAATCGCTTGCATAAGGGTTTAGTTTAAGTCGCTGAACCGCTCAGCAATAATGTTCTCAGCATTGTATCGGCTATTTGGTAAACTTTGTCTTTGTGGTCTATGAGCAGTCCGTCCTCCAAGCTTTTCAATACTACTTGGATTGTAGAGTCAGAAACGGGAGTTCCCCTTCTCGCCTCGACGCTGGCTTTAATATCACTCCATCTGGCAGGATTAGTCATTGCGGATAGAGCCGTAACGTAAAGTTTTCTGTCTCTACTTTCAAGAAAATGCTCAAGCTCCTCCCTCACAACCCTAAGACCCTGCTCCACTGTTTTGTGCAATGCTTCTTGAGGAGAGAGTTTGCCAACCGCAATGTTGTTCCCATATAAAGTAAGCCAGCCAGGTGTGCCGCCCAGTTTCGACTCAACCTCTTGACTTATCAAGTTGCTAGGCGGTTTCATGTTATATTCTTTGAAGCCTTGTTTGAGGAACTCTGCAACCTGAGTTTTGTCAAATCTCTGCAGATAAAGCTCCGCAGGCGGACGACCAAACATGGGGCTCCTAGAAGATTCTGGATTGAGCAGCGTTCGAATAAGGCCAAACATTGACCCAGTAAACACAAAAACGACATGGGAATGCGTATTGAATATGTTTGCAAGAACCTTTAGTAACTGACCAGAGACATAGGACAACTCCTGCACTTCATCTAGCTCAATGACCAAGTTCTCGTCTTGCCTGCCCAAAACATCAAGCAGATTCCAAAGCGTGGTTAATGGCCTTCGAGGGATGGTTACTGATAAACCGCTGGGGCCAACCGTTAATCCTTCTATTCTTGAGGCTGCTTCCTTGATTTTTTGAGACAGAGTCATAGAGGAGTTGACACTTTGCACTAACGCGTTGAGGAGCCCCTGAACGCCAGTTGCACCCCATAAGTTGACGTAAACGGTTTGGCGGTTGAGGCAGGCACGGGTTGCTTTTATGAGGCTGGTTTTTCCTACCATTCGTGGCCCAAGCACAGTTACCCACCTTCCTGCTTCGATGAAGCGGACGAGTTCGTCGATTTCTTTTTCTCTTCCAAAAAGGGCTTCTGGCGAGTCTTTTGGGGCTAAGTCAAACAGCATTTACTACACACTCTGTAGTACTACAGACCCTGTAGTAAAAAATAAACCATTCGGTTTCATAGCAGGACAAAGTTGTTGATAAATAAATTATCCAAAATTAGGAAGGCGGGAGAGGGTATCAATTTAGCAAGTGAATTTTTCCAGCCTCAATTTTTTTACTGTTTTTTCCAGAAATTTCTACGTGAATGGTCATATTATTCATGATAATTCACAAATTTTGATGTCCTTATTGAAACGTTGAAGGTCCTTATCCTGAGAATAAACAATGTTAGCTGCTTGGTTGAGTGCTGTGGCCACAATTAAAGCATCAGGCAGTCTTCCGCCCCTCTTAGCACGCAGATTAGCGGCTAAATCAGCAATTTCAAATGTAACTGGAACTATCTTAAAACTGTTAAGAGTCAAATCGTTTAACAGTTTTTTTGCCTCAGCGACTTTTTTTTCCTCTCTTGCCATGTAGAATCCAGTTAGGACCTCAGCAACCGCTATTGTAGAGATAATTCCTTCATCTTGTGCTTTCATGAACAAGTTTAAGATTTTTTCTACTTTACTGGCTTGGGGTTCTATACCCTCTAGAAAGTAAATAAGGACATTTGTATCTAAGGCTATTTTCATTGCGGGCAATCCCATTCTTCGCGCATTTTTTTCTGGTATTTGACTGGGTCTCCGAAGACGCCTTTCCCAAGCCCCTTCAGCTCAGCTACTGGATTAAAAGGTTTTAAAAGCAAGCCCTCTTCTGTTTCGTTGATCTCTATTATGATTCCATTTTCAATATTGAATTTCTTACGAAGTCTTTTTGGAATAACTACCTGTCCGCGCATGCCAACTTTTACTTTTTCCGACAAATCTATCATCATCAGATAAATATTTAATCAGAGAAATAAAGTTTCTTACTTAAAATGAAGATCTACTGAAACTTACCTAAAAAACTAGCAAGACAAGTCCTTGATTATCAAAAATTAGGAAGGCGGGGTAGGGTATCAATTTAGCAAGTGAATTTCTCAAGCAAAATTGAAAGCAGAGGAGAGAGGGTCTACTATTTACGATTAAAAATGCCCAGTAAAAAGTTAAGGGCAGATTGGCGGATGTTTCGGCTCTATAAGCTAATATACCGTGAAAACCATTTCTATCTTAGGAAGGAACGTTATGGATGTTTTTGAGGCTATACAGGAAAGAAGGTCAATCCGCGCTTACCAGGACACGCCTGTGCCAAGAGAAAAGCTTGAGAAAATTTTGGAGGCTGCCAGACTTGCGCCTTCAGCGGGAAATACTGAACCATGGCATTTTATTGCAGTAACTGATAAAGAGAAAAGAAAAATCCTCTCAAAGGGCAACTACGCAAAATTCCTATCTGAAGCACCGCTTGTGATTGTTGCTTGCGGCGATAAGAAAGCCTCGCCAGACTGGTACGCTATCGACGTTGCCTTAGCAGTGGAGAACATGATTTTAACCGCAACCAGCGAAGGCTTAAGCACCTGCTGCGTCGGAAGCTTTGAAGAGAAAGAGGTAAAGGAAACAGTGAAGGTTCCCAGTAACTTTGAGGTTCTCTTGCTTTTAGCGGTCGGCTACTCACGAGAGAAACTTGATTTGTCAAGCAAGCTTTTGCATCTTGCGCATTCAAGAAAAACCCTCAGCGAAGTTGCAAGCGAAGAAACGTTTGAAAAAAGTTTAATGCCGCAAAAAGTCTCAGAACCTTAAAGCAGCTTCCTCTGCTTTTCTCCAGAAACCAAAGCTGAAACTCTAACGTCGATTAGCCTGACTTTGCGTTAAGTTGCGTAATAATCTTTTTTGCCCTTTTTCAATAGAGGTTTAGTAGCCAAGTCTGGGGCTAATTTCTCAATTTAGCACACGGGTCTTCAATATCACAAGCGACTGTTACCCAACAACAACGCAAAAGATGAAAATTACAAAACTATGACAGTACGCCATGCACAGGACAAACAAGACTACGCGCACTTCACACCGAAACGGTTCACGCAAATATCGCTCAAACACCATCAATGGACTCGACATCTCAGGCGATTGGTGGCCGCAGGCTGAGCTAGTCGACCGAAGTCTTCTAGCGTACACCCCGGCTCCATCAAACCCATCTTTTATGGGAGCCTTCGTCCCGGTTAAACGGGAATGGCTGCCTCTTTTCGGGAGAGGCTTCGAGCTTAGATGCTTTCAGCTCTTATCCACAACAGCG
>Ga0187874_10000390_pt1 | contig 55752 bp, 45 predicted proteins | sample June2016WEW_16_1_3_FD_132993 | JGI IMG/M metagenome (GOLD analysis project Ga0187874, IMG submission 132993) | Peatland microbial communities from SPRUCE experiment site at the Marcell Experimental Forest, Minnesota, USA - June2016WEW_16_150 | ecosystem: Environmental > Terrestrial > Soil >... | reverse complement strand
TGGAAGTGGAACGCCGCATCGTCCACCTCCTCGGCGTCACTACGAACCCGAACGGCCTGTGGATGACCCAGGTGGCACGCAACTTGTGTGTCGAGCTCGAGGAATCCGGCCGGCGGGTGCGCTTCCTCATCCGAGACCGCGACAGCAAGTTCACCACTAGCTTCGACGACGTGTTCGCCTCGATCGACGCCGAGACCGTCCTCACCCCCGTGTGCGCCCCGAACGCGAACGCGTTCGCCGAGCGCTGGGTGCGCACCGTACGAGAGGACTGTCTCGACCACCTGCTTGTGCTCTCCAGGCGTCACCTGGAGAAAGTCCTTGCCGACTACGTCGAGCACTACAACCGGGGACGACCGCATCGCAGCCTCGAACTCACGCCGCCGCAGCCAAGAGCGCTCCCCCGCGGAAGGGGACAAGTCCTCCGCCGTGACGTTCTCGGCGGGCTCATCCACGAGTACGAGCTCGCCGCCTGACCGCCACCGATCGGAGCGTCACTCATGGTCAGCGGCCTTGGGCTGGAGCCCGCACCTGCCGACAGCACGACCAGCGACCCGCTCAGCGCACCTTCTCGCTCCCGCGCTGGCCATATGCCGGTGGCGCACTCAGCCCCGGACTCGACGACGTCGATGCCCCGATTGTGGACCCTACGGGAACTCTCGCGTGTCACCCGTGGTGTCGGAGGGGGGACTTGAACCCCCACGCCCTTGCGGGCACTAGCCCCTCAAGCTAGCGCGTCTGCCTATTCCGCCACTCCGACGTGGCTGCCCGGTCGGGGCTCAACGAGCGCCGAAGGCGTCTCGTACTGTAGCCCAAACAGGTTCGTCGGCAGCCAACCGCACCCCTTTGCAAGCGTCCGACGGACATGGCCTTGCCTCTAAGGAGCAGGAGACGTCGTCTGGACGATCCAGTCTTCGGCGTTCCAGAGCGGGCCGGCCGAACTGGGGCTTTCGCTCACGTTCACTATGTCGGCCTGCTGAACGAGGCTGAGAGGCTCCTGAAACAATGGAAGCGTCGGCATGTCCTGGGTCAGCGTGCTGTCGAGTTTCGACAGGAGCAGGGCTCGCGCATTCGCGTTCAGCTCACTCATGATCCTCTCGAAATAGGCGGCGACATCGGAGTCATCGAGTCCCGTGACATCGCGGGTCACTGCTCCCAACGCTGTAGCGCCGGGCTCGGTTCCCACAGCCGTCGTTACGCTCCACAACCAGACGTCACCCGAACCGTCTCCGATCGGGCGGAGATTTGGAGGGAACGACGACGGAGTCGGGAGCACAGAGTCCGTGTAGATGATGGCATTCTCGGTTGGGAAGGGAGGCGTCACGTACGGAGCCAGTGCGATCTGATATCTCCCCCGAGGAAGCGCAGTCTTGAGAAGCTCCTTCATCGACACGTTGCGGATCAGCAACCCAACGCCGCAAGAAGCCCACTCGGCTTGGAGTTGCTGCTCGAGCGCGTCGATGACACGGTTACCTCGCGGACCGGTGAGGGTCAAGATCAGCCGGTTGCCAACCCCATAAGCACGCAGGACGCCGTCCTGATCAGGTTCGTAGCCCAGTGACTTGAATAACTTCACGGCCTCGACGGGATCGTACGCCACGGGCGGCAAGGCCTCAACATCCGATCCGGGCTGCCCCTCTGCAAACACGCGACTGTCGGCACTGACAGTGAGAGGGTCGTAGAGACCGACAGAATTGGCAGCGAGCTGGTCCGGATCGGTGACAAGCGCGAGCGCCGTGCGCATGGGCCTGTAACCGACTACGGGATCGTTGAGATTGAAGACGAGCTGCCAGAGAACCGGCGAAGGCGTGGTCGTCACCGAAAGTGTGCTGGTCGCCGTTTCGTCGCGGACGAGCGCACTGTTGACCTGCGGACTCGGCGTGATCTCTGCTATCGAAACTCTCCCATCCTGCAAACCGGCCAGCGTGGCCCCTTCCGATCGCTCCACGCGAAACACAATGCTCTGCAAATGGGCCGGCGCCCCCCAGTACTTGGAGTTGCGCGTCAGGACAAGCCTCTTGCCCTTCTCCAGCGAGCTGACGATGAAGGGGCCACCGGAGATCAGATCTGACCGGCGGAACCCGGCGAACCCGGAAACCCAGCCGGCCCGCTCGGCTATGTGAGCAGGAATGATGTTTGCGAAGAGCGCCTCCCAGTCAGAGAAGGGTGCAGTGAAAACGACTCTCACTGTCTTGCCGCCGTTGCTGCCCGAGATCGACTTGATGTCGCGGTAGCCGGCCAGAAGGCCTGTCGACGCCAAGCTAGGTGAGGCCTGCAATTGTTGCTCCCAGTTGTACTCGAAGTCCGTCGCCGTGATCGGGTAACCGTCAGACCACGTCGCTTTCGGGTCGATCACGTAACTCACGGTCATGGGGCTCAGGTTGACCACTTCCGCACTGTCGATGAAGCCTGTCGTCTCCGGCTGATAGTCGGGGTCGACCACGAAGGCCTGAGGCCAGACTTGCTCCATCACCATTTGGGTCACGCGGTTCGCACCTGCGGGTGTCGATGGGTTGAAGTTCGTCGGTAGGTACGGCACCGCCACGGTGACCATCCCTCCGGCCGCGAAGCCGGAGTTCAACTGCGGCGCTTGAGTTATCGGGACAGCCGTCGGAGGCGACGTGCCGCTGCAGGCCGAAGCAATGACGGCGACGCCTCCGAGGAGGGCGAGTGCGGCCTTCCTCAGCTCCACCGAAGTGACAGGGCAACCGTGACGAACGCAAAGACGAGCACGAACACCACGGTTATCCGATCGAGATTGCGCTCGGCGACGGTCGAGCCGGCTGCTGCCGAACCCGTGGACGCGCCGAACATGTCCGAGAGGCCCCCGCCTCGCCCGCTGTGGAGAAGCACGAGGACCACGAGCCCGAGCGCGACCGCCGTATCGACCACGACGAGAATGTCGGTCAGCACTTAGGGGAACCTCCTCTCAGGCTTCTTGCCGGGCAGCAGGTTACCACTGCCTCGTACTCCTCCCCGGTCGCCGACCGCCGTGCCGGGCCGAAGGGAGATCCAGGATCCTTCAGTGTCCCGCCCTGGCGATCGACACGAACTTGTCCGCGTCGAGGCTCGCGCCGCCGACAAGCAAGCCGTCGACGTCCGGGCAGGCGAGGAGCTCGCCGGCATTGGTAGGTGTGACCGATCCCCCGTACTGGATCAGCATCGAACGCGAGACCTCGCCGCCCAGTGACTCCAGCTCCCGCCGGATCGCCACTGACATCGCCTGCGCATCGTCCGCGCTCGCGGTAAGTCCCGTCCCGATGGCCCAGACCGGTTCGTACGCAACGACGATCGACGTAAGCATGTCTGGGCCGCGATCCTTGAGTGCGGCGATGAGCTGGCCTGACACCGTCGACTCGGCCACTCCGGCTTCTCGTTGCGAAAGTGTCTCTCCCACGCAGAGGATCGGGGTCATGGCGTGCCTGAGCACGGCGTCCAGCTTGAGCCTGACGATGTCGTCGTTCTCCCCGAAGAGGGCGCGGCGCTCGGAGTGCCCGACGATCACATAGCGAACGTTGAGCTTCGACAGCATCTCCGCGCTCACTTCGCCCGTGTACGCGCCCTTGTCCTCGAAATGGCAGGTCTGGGCACCGAGCGCGATGGGAACCGAATCAGACTCGAGCGCGGTCTGCACCGATCGAAGCGACGTGAACGACGGATGCAACGAGACGTCGGTCCCGTCCGCGAGCGGAGCGGCGCGAAGCAGAGCGGCAAGCTTCTGCACGACCTGGATCGCCTCGTGATGGGTGTGGTTCATCTTCCAGTTGCCGCTGATCAGCATCCTGCGACCACTGTTGTTCGTGCTCATTTGCTCGCGTCCGATCTCATCGGCTGTACGGCCGCGGCCAGGGCATCACGTAGCCTGGCCGCGCCCCGCCTACTTGGCATTTGGTGCTGAGCGAAGCGCGGCAAGACCCGGAAGATCGCCGAACTCGAGCAACTCGAGTGTGGCACCACCACCGGTCGACACGTGGTCGATCTTGTCCTCGAGGCCGAGCTGAGCCAGCGCGGCCGCGCTGTCTCCGCCGCCCACGACCGTGCGGCCGGGGCATCGCGCCATCGCTTCCGCGATTGCTTTGGTCCCCGCTGCAAATCGGTCGTCTTCGAACACACCCATCGGTCCGTTCCAGAGGACCGTGCCCGCCGAGGCGATGATCCCTGCGAACAGCTCGACCGTGGCGGGTCCGATGTCGACCCCACGCCAGCCTTCGGGTATCTCGAGCCCGAAGATCTCGACGTCCGGCCCCGTCGCGTCTGCCTGGAGCCCATCAGAGTCGGTCCCGGCCTCGATGCTGAGCTTTCGGCCGGGAGCGAGCGCCTCGGCGTCGACGGGCAGGACGATGTGCCCGGGGGAGTCGAGGAGCTCTCTGCACGCATCGAGATGAGTCGGATCGACCAGGGAAGCCCCGACCGAGTGGCCCTGCGCCTGGAGGAATGTGAACGACATTCCCCCACCGACGAGCACCGTGTCGGCCCGTGCTGTGAGAGAGCGCAGAACCCCGATCTTGTCCTTCACCTTGGCCCCGCCGAGAATCACGACGAACGGCCTCTCCGGAGCATCGAGCAGGCCTGTGAGAACCTCGACCTCGCGAGCCAAGAGGCGCCCGGCTGCCGACGGCAGGTACTGGGGCGGGCCCACGATAGAGGCATGGGCCCTGTGCGAGGAGCCGAACGCGTCGTTGACGTACGCGTCGTGACCCTTCACCAGCTCGAGGACGAACGCCGGGTCGTTGGCCTCCTCGCCCGGCGAGAAACGAAGGTTTTCCAGGAGCTCGACGCCGTCGATCAACTCCTCGAGCCGTGACCTGACCGGTGCCATGTCGTACTTGGGGTCAACTTTGCCCTTGGGACGGCCGAGGTGGGAGCACGCGGTGATGCGAGCGCCGTGCTCGCGCAGCCAGAACAGAGTCGGCAGGGCCGCACGGATCCTGAAGTCGTCGGCGACAACACGGCCGCCGTCCGGTGTATCGGCAAGTGGGACGTTGAGATCGAGTCGGACCAGGACGCTCTTGCCCTCCAGGTCCCCCAGGTCCTCGAGAAGCGGCACGCTGCGGGTCATGAAAGCCCGATCATGCCGCGCCGACGAGCAGCGCGAGGTCGATCAAGCGGTTCGAGTAACCCCACTCGTTGTCGTACCAGCCGAACGCCTTCGCAAGCGTGGTCGACTCGTCGATGGCTATCGCCATCGTGAGCGTCGAGTCGAATGTGCACGAGGCTGGGCTGCCGAGGATGTCGCTCGAGACGATCTCGTCCTTGTTGTACACGAGGATTCCGCGGAGACGCTCGGTCTCCGAAGCGACCCGGAAGGCCTCGTTGATCTCCTCGACGCTCACCTTGGCACCGAGCACCGCGGTGAGGTCGGTGATTGAGCCGTCGGTCACCGGCACGCGCAGGGACCAACCGTCGAGCCGCCCCTTCATCGCCTCCACCACGAGGCTCGTCGATCGGGCGGCCCCGGTCGTCGAGGGGATGATGTTCACGGCCGCGGCTCGCGCCCGGCGAAGGTTGGAGCGGCCGAGGTCGAGAACCGACTGGTCGTTCGTGTAGGCGTGGATGGTCGTCATGAGCCCCTGGCGCAGACCGAAGGAGTCCTCGAGCACCTTGACCATTGGCACCAGGCAGTTCGTCGTGCACGAAGCAGCCGAGACGACGAAGTGCTTGGCCGCGTCAAAGGTGTCGTCGTTGACCCCGACGACGAACGTGGCGTCGACCTCCTTGCCCGGTGCCGAGATGATCACGCGTTTCGCACCGCCTTCGAGGTGGCCGGCCGCGGCCTCACGGGTCGTGAAGCGCCCCGTGGACTCGATCACGACGTCGACCTCCTGGCTGGACCATGCAATCGTCTTCGGGTCCCTCTCCTCGAAGACCGCTATCTCACGACCGCCGACGCTGAAGCCCTTGTCGGTGTGAACAACTTCGGCATCCAGACGGCCGAAAGTGGAGTCGTAACGGAGAAGGTGCTCGTTCACTTCCCGCGAGACGAGGTCGTTGATCGCGACGATTTCGATGCCGGAGGGTTGCCCGGACTTTGTCTCAAGGGCGAGAACGGACCGCAGAAAATTCCTCCCGATCCGTCCAAAGCCGTTGATCCCGATACGAACGCTCACGTCCATCACCTTTCTCACATTCGCTCTTTTGAAGCGGTTTCACGGCCTGGGGGAACAAGGCCATTCTTTCTCACCTATCGAGCGCACCGCAAAACGCCTCGTTCATGAGCGAAGCGAGCTCAGCCCCGAGTTTTTCCGGGTCGTGCTCTCGCAATCCTGCCCCTCCCACATCGGCGAGCACGAGCGCGACGTCATCCGGGAGCTAGCCGAGCGGGAGCGCGGCGTTGCCCGCCAACACGACGTCGACCTCGACACCATGGGCCCGCAGCGACTCGAGCAGCCGCGCGACGTCGAATCCGGCGGTTTCGGGCAGCTGCTCGCGCAGGTTTGCCACATAAACGCGCTGGGCATGCGTGGCAGAAAGGGCCTCGCGGATTCCGGGCACGACACAAGCCGCGAGAACACTGGTGAACAACGACCCCGGGCCGAGCACGACCTGATCCGCCTGTGCGATCGCCCGGAGGACAGCCGGCGGCGAAAGTGCACCGGGCGGGACGAGCGACACCGTGGCGATCTCCTCGCCCTTGCTCACGCGGACCTGTCCTATCAGCTCTCCGGATGCCGTCTGCGCTTTCAGCACGACCGGGCCCTCGGTCGCTGGGAGCACGCGGCCCACGGCTCCGAGCACACGGGCCGCCTCTTCGACGCCGGACACGAAGTCCCCGGTTGTGGACGCCAGCGCGGCTATCAAGAGGTTGCCGAACGCGTGGCCTGCGAGCTCACCGGAGACAAAGCGATGCTCGAGGGCGTCGCCGAGCGGCGACGGTTCCGGCAACAAGGCCCCGATGCAACGGCGGAGATCTCCGGGCGCGGGTATGCCGAGCAGCTCGCGGAGCCGACCGCTCGAGCCGCCGTCGTCGGCGACCGAGACGACTGCCGTGATCTCGGACGCATATCGCCGAGCGGCCTTCAGGGTCTGGGCGAGCCCGTGACCGCCGCCGATCGCGACCACTTTCGCAGCGCCGGCGGCGCGTTGACTCACAGATCGATGTCCCGGTGATGGACGACCGGCGTGTAGCCACGCCGGCGGATCCGTTCGGCGATCTCCTCGGCCAGGACGACCGAGCGATGCCGGCCACCTGTGCAACCGATGGCGATGGACAAATAGGACTTGCCCTCGCGCACGTAGGCGGGTAGCAGCAGGGCGAACAAGTCGTCCAAGCGGCTCAGCAACTCCTGGGTCTCCTCGTTGTCGAGCACGTAGTCGCGCACCTCTGTGTCGAGTCCGCTGAGAGTGCGCAGCGCCGGAACCCAGTGGGGATTGGGCAGGAAGCGACAGTCGAACACGAGGTCGACATCGAGTGGGAGGCCATGCTTGAAACCGAACGACACGACTGCGGTCTGCATGCCCGCCCTCGAGCCGACGCCGTCGACGAGCTCGATCAGGCGGTCGCGCAGCTCGTGCACATTCAGGTTCCCGGTCTCTACAACCACATCGGCCTCGTCGTGGAGGGCGTCGAGCATCTCGCGTTCTTGCTGGATGGCAGACAGCACGCTGTCCGCCTCCACGGGGTGCCGGCGACGCGTGCCCTCGTAGCGACGAACGAGGACTTCGTCGGGGGCGTCCAGAAAGACCACGCGAACGCGCGCCCCCGTCGAGCGCAGCCTCCTGATCTCCGGCGCGAGCTCGGCGATACCCTCGTAGCCGCCGCGTCCCGACACCAGGCACACCCGTTCGTACTCCGCGCCTGCCTGGCTGGTCAGTTCTGCGACCTTGCCGATGAGTGCGGGAGGCAGGTTGTCGATGACGAACCAGCCTCTGTCCTCGAAAGTGGCCGCGGCAGTCGAGCGTCCGGCTCCCGACATGCCGACGAGGATCAAGTACTCGGCCATCGGCTCTAGTTTCCCATCTGTTGGGCGCGCAGTCGCTCAAAGTGGAGCAGCAACAGCCGCGGGATAGCGGACTCGAGCTCGAGATCGATCGAACCCTCGAGAAAGGCCAGCGGCGGCACCGGCTCTTCGAGGCGGGTCAGCACGCAGCCGAGAGCGGTGACGGGATTGACGTAACGCGACAGCGGACGGTGGGCGAAGGGCAGCCAAACGCCGGGGTCGACCTCTTCCGAGACGATGTTCTCGCGCAAGTACGGCCCGACGCGCCAATAGCGCTCGCCCATGATCTGGTCGTCGACGAGACCACTCCCGGTCCCCTGGAACATCGGATGATTGACCAGCAGGACGAACCGGCCTCCGACGGCCAGGACCCTGACCGCCTCGGCCAGCACTGCATCCGGGTCCGATGAGTGCTCTATCACCAGGCAGCACACGACGGCGTCGAACGAGCCGTCCCGGAACGGGAGGCGCTCGCCCACCCCGCGCACGTACACCGGCCCGCCGCCTTGGGCCACCGCGCTCGCGAGCTGACCGACCGACGGTTCGAGCCCGACGACGATCTCGTGCTCGGGGCCCTCCCGCAAGACACGCCGGGCGAGATGGCCTTCACCGCTCCCGAGATCGAGCACACGGACAGCGCCCTTTAGGTGCGACTCCGCGAGCGGAAGAATCTGCAGCTCGTATTCGAGGTCTGCCCCGTTGGTGAAGGTCTCGCGCCACCAGGTGGCGTAGCGCTCCCAGGGATCCTCTGTCGCGTTCATCCGGTTTTCGTCCCCCGCCGGGCGTGCAGGTGCTCGTAGACGGCGTGCGCCACCGCCTGCGGCAGCCAGGTGAGAGCACAGAGGTCCTCCAGGGACGCAGCCTGCACGGCTCTGACCCCGCCGAGCTCGGCGACCAGCCTTCGTCGCCGGGCCGGGCCGAGGCCCGCGATTCCGTCGAGCGCGCCGCGGGTCATCCTCCGTCCGCGCAGCTCGCGGTGGAACCCGATGGCAAACCTGTGCGCCTCGTCCCTGGCCTGCTGCAGCAGGTAGATCGCCTCGCTGTCACGGGGGATCTGGATAGGGCCCGGCCGGCCTGGCACGAACACCTCCTCCAGCTGCTTGGCAAGGGAGGCCACCGCGATCGTGTCCGTCAAGCCCAGCTCCTCGAGGACGCGCACGCCCACCCCGAGCTGCCCCTTTCCCCCGTCTAGCAAGAGCAGCTGGGGCGGATAGGCGAAGCGGGGGGCACGTCGCCGGCGCCCATCAACGACCTCAGCGCCCTCGGTCGCCACGTCGTGACCACCATCGCCATCGGTCCCGGCCGCGCCTTCGATGCCGGATGCGCCCGGCTGGATGTCGCTGAGCCGCCGGAGGCGACGGGTGAGCACCTCGTGCATGGCGCCGTAGTCGTCGTTTCCCTGGACGGCCGTCACCTTGAAACGCCTGTAGTCGCTTCGCTTCGGGAGCCCGTCCTCGAGCACGACCATCGAGCCCACGTAGTCGGTGCCCTGCATATGGCTCATGTCGTAACACTCGATGCGAAGCGGCGCCTCCTTCAACTCGAGAGCCTGCTGCAATTCCTCGATCGCTGTCGCGCGGCTCGTAAGGTCGCTTGCACGCCGCAGCCGGTGACGCTTCAGCTGCTCCTCCGCATTCTGGCGGGCCGTTGCCAACAGTTCACGCTTGCGCCCTCGCACCGGGACCCTCACTGTGACCCTGCCGGCGCGCAGGCCGGACAGCCACGCCTCATAGGTGGCCACGTCCTCGGGCAGCTCGGGGACGAGCAGGTCCCGAGGGATCCCGATCGGCGTTTCCGCGTAGTGCTGCTCGAGCACCCTTCCGACGAGCTGCGGAGCTGTGAGCGGCTCCACCTTCTCGACGATGAAGCCATGGCGGCCGACAACACGTCCGCGCCGGACGTGGAAGACCTGCACGGCGGCCACGAGCTCGTCCTCGGCGATCGCGATGGCGTCGAGGTCCTCGGGGGCGTCGGTCACCATCTGTTGGCGCTCGACAGCGAGGCGGACCGTTGTCAGGCGATCGCGCAGGCGGGCCGCTCGCTCGAACTCGAGCTCATCCGCCGCCCGGCGCATCTCGGCCTCGAGGCGGTCGACGACCGGCTTGGTGTCGCCGTCGAGGAAGTCCATCAGCTCCGCCACGAGCCTGCGGTACTCCTCAGGGCCGACCGCGCCCACGCAGGGTCCCGAACACCGCTCGATGTGATAGAGCAAGCAAGGTCGTCCGAGAAGCTGGTGCCGCCTCAGTTTGGCGTCCGAGCAAGTCCGGATCGGGAACGACCTGAGCAGAAGGTCGAGCGTCTCCCGGATCGCGTACGCGTGGGCGTAGGGACCGAAATAACGGGTGTCCTTCCGCTTGGCGCCGCGCATGACCGTGGCCCTGGGCCATTCGTCGCCGACGGTGACCGCGAGGTAGGGGTAGCTCTTGTCGTCGACCAGGCGAATGTTGAAGCGAGGCCGGTGCGCCTTGATCAGGTTGTACTCGAGCATGATGGCCTCGACGTCGCTCCCGACGACGATCCACTCGACCGAGGCCGCCCGTTCCACCATCTGAGCGGTGCGCGGGTGCAGGTGGACCGGGTCCTGGAAGTAGCTGGAGAGGCGGCTGCGAAGCGACATCGCCTTGCCGACGTAGATGATCCGGCCGGCCGCGTCCTTGAACTGGTACGAGCCGGGAGCGTCGGGAACCGATTGCGGGCGTTCGAGCACTAGAGTGCAGGTTACGGCCGGCCTGGTATCCCGGCTGACATATTCGCTTCGTGACCGACATACCCGCGGTGGGCGACCAGGCTGTCCCCGCCGGCCGACAAACGAGGCGCTCCATAGGGGGTCACAGAAATGTTCCGCCTGCAGCCGCCGCTTCCCGACGACTACACCACGGCATCCAACGGCGAGCTAGTCGCGCGCGTCACCGCGGCCCGCTCTCGCCTAGGCAGGCGACTCGTCATCCTCGGGCACCACTACCAGCGTGAGGACGTCATCCAGTTCGCGGACAAGAGAGGAGACTCGCTCGGTCTGTCCCGTTTCGCAGCAGACCAGCACGATGCCGAGTTCGTCGTCTTCTGCGGGGTCCACTTCATGGCGGAGTCTGCGGACATCCTCACCGGCCCCCACCAGCAGGTGATCCTCCCTGATCTGAACGCTGGTTGCTCCATGGCGGACATGGCCAACCTCGACGACGTCGAGCAGATCTGGGACGAGATCGCAATGGTGACAGACATCGAGGCCGTCGTGCCCATCACCTATGTGAACTCGGCGGCGGCCCTGAAGGCATTCGTGGGCCGCAATTCCGGAGCCGTCTGCACCTCCTCGAACGCCCGCGCCGTGTTGACCTGGGCGCTCGACCTCGGCACACGAGACGGCGACGGCGGTCCGGCCGGTTCGCCGGGTCGACGGTCGGACTCCCCGAACAACCACCGCGGCGGAAACAAGGTCCTCTTCTTCCCCGACCAGCATCTCGGCCGCAACACCGCCTTCCAGCTCGGCTATGAAACATCTGAGATGCAGGTCATCGACCCTCGCAGACAGCTCGGCGGCCTGGCGGACGCCGACGTCAAAGAAGCCACCTTCCTGCTCTGGAAGGGTCACTGCTCGGTGCACCAGCGATTCCGCACCGAGCACGTCGACGCGTTCCGCTCCGAGCATCCGGATGGCATCGTGATCGTGCATCCGGAGTGCTCGCACGAGGTAGTCCAGATTGCCGATCAGGTCGGCTCCACGGACTACATAATCCGCGCGGTCTCCAGCGCTCCTGCAGGCTCGACGATCGCGGTCGGCACGGAGATCCATCTGGTCGACCGGCTCGCCCGCGAGCACCCCGACCGGACCGTGGTTTCGCTCGACCCTCTCGTCTGCCCATGCTCGACGATGTTCCGTATTGACCTGCCGCATCTCGCCTGGGTGCTCGATGGCCTCGTCGCGGGGGAGGTTCGCAACCGCATCACGGTCGACGAGGCCACTGCCGCGGACGCTCGGGTAGCCCTCGAGCGCATGCTCGCGATCGCATGAACCAGTCCACTCGACGGGCTCTAGCCTGAGCCCATGACATACGAAGGCCTTACAGGATCGGAGACCGCCGAGATCCGCCTTGCCGTCAACGGTTCGCGCGACGCGACGGCCCGACTCCTCTCCGCGCTCGCGGCCATCGACGACCTGGACGTGACCCGGCCGAGCCTCCTGCCGGACTGGACGGTCGCCCACGTGCTCACTCACCTCGCCCGCAACGCAGACTCCTTCGTGCGGATCCTCCGAGCAGCCAGCGAGGACGCTCAGGTGCCCCAGTACCCGGGTGGTGCCGCCGGACGCAAGCTGGAGATCGAGGAAGGTGTCAAGCGCGCGGGCCAGGCGATCTTGGAGGACCTGGCGGCCTCGGCAGCGCGCCTGGATGCGACGTGGGACGAGGTGCCCGAAGCCGTGTGGCAGCGTCAAGGCCTGCGTGCCGACGGCTCCCCGCTCCCGTGCCGTATCTTGCCCATCTCGCGTTGGCGGGAGGTCGAGGTGCACCACCTCGACCTCGGTCTCGGTTACGCGGTCTCGGATTGGCCAGCCGAGTTCGTCAAAATCGACCTGCCACACGCCTTGGATCGTGTGCCCGAGCGGCTCGGGGATCCCGCACAGGGCGCCGCGTTCCTGGCCTGGATCTACGGCCGTGCCGATGGGCCGTCCGGCTTCGCGCTACGGCCGTTCTGAGCGTCGCGTGAGCCCCGGGGGCGGGCTTCAGGCCTCTATCAGCTCTATCCTGTTGCCGAACGGGTCGGCCACGTAGCAACGACGCACGCCCGTGAGCTCCTTGTCCCAGGTGACCGGGTGTCCGCCATCCGCGAGCGCCTCGACAAGACTGTCGAGGCGCTCGATGACGAGCGCGGGATGGGCCTTCCCCGCCGGCCGGAATCCAGGCTCGACTCCCAGGTGGACTCTGACCTCCTGGTTCTCGAACCAACACCCGCCGCGCCTCGCGAGAACAGGCGGCTTGGGGCGGACCTCAAGGCCGAGGATCCCGCCATAGAAGGCCTCCGCTTCCGCCTCCATCCCTGCGGGCATCGCTACCTGGACATGGTCGAGGCGGACGACCCGGTGACCCGGACGGGCGTCTTGGCCTCCGCCCGGCGACGTCACTCCGGGGACCGACGCCAGCTGCGATGCGATTAGCTCCCTGTCCTCCTCGTCCTCGAGGGTGTCGATGACCTCCCGGGACAGCGCAGCCCAGTGGTCACGCTGCGCAAGGTTCCCGGCCGCGGCATGGGCTCGGGCCATCCTCTCGTAACAAGAGGCGAGCTGCCAGTCGGTCCAGCCGTTGCGAACGACGCGCTCTAGCGCACGCTCCGCCCTCGAAAGCGCTAGGCCTGCGTACCCAAGCAGGCTCGCCACAAGCGCGATCTGCCAGTCACCGACCGCGCGCTGTTCGTCGCCGCCGATCGAATCCCACAGGTAGCGAGAGGTGAAGGCGGCGGCGAGCATCTCGTCGTCATCGGCAAGGCTGCGGTCGGCGAAGTCGATCAGCTCCCACGCTCTGTTGAAGGCTGCGATCGCCTCCTGCCTGCATCCGAGTGGTGCGTCAGGGTCGTCCTCTTCAGCCATCTCCGTCTGACCTCCTCCCGTTAGCAGGCAAGTCCCGCGGGCCGTCTCCGCCTCCGCGCCGGGGGCGACCCGGAAGGGCGTCACATCCCGAGCAAAGGCGCGAGGAACCGCCCCGTGTAGCTCTCGTGAGTCTTCGCCACCTTCTCGGGCGTGCCCTCGACAATCACCGATCCGCCGGCGTCCCCGCCCTCGGGACCGAGGTCGATGATCCAGTCAGCCGACTTCACGACGTCGAGGTTGTGTTCGATCACACATACCGTGTTGCCCTGATCGACCAACCGGTGCAGCACGTCGAGGAGCTTGCGGACATCTTCGAAGTGAAGCCCGGTGGTCGGCTCGTCGAGCACGTAGAGCGTGTGCCCGGTCGATCGCTTCGCGAGCTCGGAGGCAAGCTTGACCCGCTGGGCCTCGCCGCCGGAAAGCGTGGGAGCAGGCTGGCCGAGGCGGATGTAGCCGAGGCCCACGTCCACGAGGGTCCTCAGGTGACGCGAGATGACGGGCTGTGCCGCGAAAAGGTCGAGCGCCTCCTCACAGGACAGGTCGAGCACCTCTGCGATGTTCTTCCCCCGCCACGCCACCTCGAGCGTGTCACGGTTGTAGCGCGCACCCTTGCAGACCTCGCAGGGGACATAAACGTCGGGCAGGAAGTGCATCTCGATCTTCAAGGTTCCGTCACCGGCGCACGCCTCGCAGCGCCCTCCTGGGACGTTGAACGAGAAACGTCCCGGCTGATAACCCCTGAGCCGTGACTCCGAGGTCTGACTGAACAGCTTCCGGACGCTGTCGAACATGCCCGTGTAAGTGGCCGGGTTCGAGCGCGGCGTGCGGCCGATCGGGGACTGGTCGATGTCGATGACCTTGTCGAGCGCATCGGCTCCCTCGATGCTGCGGTGCCGGCCCGGGACCACACGGGACTTGTAGATGCGCTGCATCAGGGCCCTGAGCAGGATGTCGTTGATCAAGGTCGACTTTCCCGAGCCCGACACCCCTGTGACGGACACGAAGCAACCGAGCGGGATCTCGACATCGATGCCCTTCAGGTTGTGCTCCCGTGCCCCGCGCACGACGAGCCACTCCCCCTTTGGCTCACGCCGCATGGGCGGCACCGCGATCGAACGCTTGCCCGAAAGATACTGACCGGTGATCGATGCCTTGCAGCCGACGAGATCGGCGACCGAGCCGGCGCAGATCACCTCGCCGCCGTGCTCGCCTGCTCCCGGCCCGATGTCGACGACGTAGTCGGCGATCCGGATCGTCTCCTCGTCGTGCTCTACGACCAGGACCGTGTTGCCGATGTCGCGCAGTCGAAGCAGGGTCTCGACAAGCTTGCGATTGTCCCGTTGGTGGAGACCCACAGAGGGCTCGTCCAACACGTAGAGCACACCCACCAGCCCGCTGCCGATCTGCGACGCGAGGCGGATCCTCTGGGCCTCCCCGCCGGCCAGCGTCGCGGCCGCCCGGTCGAGGCTCAGATAGTCGAGCCCGACGTCGACCAGGAACTGCAGCCGGGCGCGGACCTCCTTCATCACCTGCGCCGCGATCATCTCCTCGCGCGAGCTCAGTTCCAGGCGCTCGAGCAGGTCGTGAGCAGCCCGGATCGACAGCGACGACAGCTCGGCGATACTCCTGCCCCCGACCTTGACCGCAAGCGACTCCGGACGCAGGCGCGTCCCTCCGCAGTCCGGGCAGGCGACCTCGCGCATGTATCCCTCGACCTGCTCGCGAACCCAATCGGAGTCCGCATCGCTGTGGCGGCGCTGCAGCCACGGCACGACGCCTTCGAACTGTGTGTCGTAACTGCGCAACGTGCCGTAGCGGTTGCGGTATTGGACGTGCACCCGCCGGGTCCCGGCGCCGTAAAGGAGGATCTTGCGTTGCGCCTTGGTGAGCTTGGACCAGGGCTTGTCCATGCTGAAGCCGCTGGCCTCGGCCACCGCCTTGAGCACGCGCGAGAAGTACTCCGTCCGGGCGCCCGCCCAGGGGCCGATGGCCCCTTGCGCCAGGGAGAGATCCGGGTTTGGCACGACCAGGTCGGGATCGACCTCGAAACGCGTGCCCAGCCCGTTGCAAGACGGGCAGGCCCCGAACGGCGAGTTGAACGAGAAGCTGCGCGGCGCCAGCTCGTCCAACGAGATCCCGCAGTGCACGCAGGCCAGATGCTGAGAGAAGGTGAGAACCTGCTCGCCGTCACCGCCCTCGTCGGTGCCGTCCGCGATCCCGTCCTCGTCCGCATCGGCGGCCATGGCGGCGACCGCTTTGGCGACCTCTTTGGTCCTTCGCCCAGCTGACGGAACCTTGGCGCCCGGCATCAGCAGGATCTCGGCGATCCCCTCGCCGAGGCGCAGTGCTGTCTCGATCGAGTCCGTCAGGCGGCGCTCGATGCCCTCGCGACGAACGAGGCGGTCGACGACCACCTCGATCGTGTGCTGCTCGTAGCGGGCGAGATCGAGCGCGGCGCGATCTGACAGCTCTACTTGCTCGCCGTCAACACGCGCCCTGGCGAAGCCCTGCTTGGCAAGGTCGTCGAGGAGAGCCGAGTACTCGCCCTTGCGGCCGCGCACAACCGGGGCGAGAACCTGGAACCTGGTGCCGTCGGCCAGATCGCTCAAGCGATCGACGATCTGCTGGGGGCTCTGGCGGGTTACCAGCCGACCGCAGCTGGGGCAATGGGGCTGGCCGATGCGCGCGTACAACAGGCGCAGGTAGTCATAGATCTCCGTGACGGTCCCGACCGTGGAGCGGGGGTTGCGCGACGCTGACTTCTGGTCGATCGAGATGGCTGGCGACAGTCCTTCGATGAAATCCACGTCTGGCTTGTCCATCTGCCCGAGGAACTGCCGGGCGTAGGACGACAGCGACTCGACGTAGCGCCGCTGGCCCTCGGCATAGATCGTGTCGAACGCGAGCGATGACTTCCCGGAGCCCGACAGCCCCGTGAACACGATGAGCCGGTCCCGCGGCAGCTCGACCGAAACGTTCTTGAGGTTGTGCTCGCGGGCCCCGCGGACAACGAGGGTGCTTGGCACGGCCGCAGACTACCGACCGACCGGGGCGAGTGAGCCGGGACGCGGGACGAGAAGGTCGGCGGCCGGTATGGGAAGGCTGGGGAGGTCCGGGTCTCGAGCTCTCACCCGACCTCCCTCAGCTCTCTGCGAAGCGAACGGATCTCGTCTCTCAACCTCGCCGCGTACTCGAAACGGAGCTCCGCTGCCGCGGCCTGCATCTCACGCTCAAGCGTCGCGATCAGTCTTCCGAGCTCGTCCACGGGAAGCTCGCCGTTGCCGACGCCGCTCTTCAAGGACACGTCGAGAAGATCGGCGGCACGCTCGACAGCTCTGCGACCGGCGCGACGGGACCTGTCAGAGCCGGCACGGCTCGGCAGCGGCGCCCCGGTGCCGAATCCGTCACCGCCGGCGCCCGCGGCGCTGCGGAACTGGGCCACGAGGTCCGTAACGGCCTTGCGGATCGTCTGCGGGTCGATCCCGTGCTCCCTGTTGTACTCCTGCTGCACCATTCGGCGGCGTTGGGTCTCGGCGATCGCTCCCCGCATGGAGTCCGTGATCACATCCGCGTAGAGGACGACCCGGCCGGAGACGTTTCGCGCCGCGCGGCCCATCGTCTGGATCAGCGAGGTCTTGGATCGGAGGAAACCCTCCTTGTCGGCGTCGAGGATCGCGACCAGCGCGACCTCGGGCAAGTCGAGACCCTCGCGAAGAAGGTTGATCCCGACGAGCACGTCGAACTCACCGAGGCGGAGGTCTCGGACTATCTCGATCCGCTCGATCGTGTCGATGTTCGAGTGCAGGTAGCGGACCCTGAGGCCCGTCTCGAGGAGGTAATCGGCAAGATCCTCGGCCATCTTCTTCGTGAGGGTAGTGACAAGGACCCGCTCGCCCCGAGCGATCGTGGTGTTGATCTCCGCGATCAGGTCGTCGATCTGGCCCTTGGTCGGCTTGATGACCACCTCGGGATCGACGAGGCCCGTCGGCCGCACGATCTGCTCGACCACCTGGCTCGAGACCGAGATCTCGTACTCCGCCGGGGTCGCCGAGAGGAAAATGCACTGGTTGATCCGGGCCTCGAGCTCCTCGAAACGCAGTGGTCGGTTGTCCATCGCCGACGGGAGGCGGAAACCGTGCTCGACAAGGACCTCTTTGCGGGACCGGTCGCCCGCGAACTGCCCGTGGAGCTGGGGGACTGTCACATGGCTCTCGTCGATCACGAGCAGCCAGTCGTCGGGGAAGTAGTCGAGCAACGTGTAGGGCGCCTGGCCCGGCTCACGCCCGTCTAGGTGGCGGCTGTAGTTCTCGACACCGTTGCAGCTCCCGAGCTCGGCGAGCATCTCTAGGTCGTGCTCGGTGCGCATCCGCAGCCGTTGGGCCTCCAGCAGCTTGCCCGCTTGCTCCAGCTCGCGCAGGCGCTCACCGAGCTCGACCTCGATGGAGGCGATCGCGTGACGCGTGCGCTCGTCTCCGGCTACGCAGTGGGTGGCGGGAAAGATGAGCAGCTCCTCGAGATCGCCGAGCAGCTCCCCCGTGAGAACGTCAAAACGGCTCAGGCGCTCGACTTCGTCGCCGAACAGCTCGATGCGCACCGCGTATTCCTCGTAGGCGGGGTGGACCTCGATCGTGTCCCCCCGGACCCGGAACCTCCCCCTCACGAGGTTGGCGTCGTTGCGCTCGTAGTGCATCGCCACAAGGCGCGAGAGCATCGACCGCTGGTCGTGCGTCTCTCCCGGCGACAGCAGGAGAATCTGGTCCCGGTACTCGTCGGGGGACCCTAGCCCGTAGATGCAAGAAACCGATGCCACGACGATCACGTCCCTGCGCGTGAGCAGGCTGGCTGTCGTGGAGTGCCGCAACCTGTCGATCTCGTCGTTGATGGACGAGTCCTTCTCGATGTAGGTGTCCGAGGACGGGAGGTAAGCCTCGGGCTGGTAGTAGTCGTAGTAGGAGACGAAGTACTCGACCCGGTTGTCCGGGAAAAAGCCGCGCAGCTCACCTGCGAGCTGGGCCGCGAGCGACTTGTTCGGTGCCAGCACCAGTGTCGTGCGTTGCACCTTCTCGATGGTCCAGGCGATCGTTGCGCTCTTGCCGCTCCCGGTGATGCCCAGCAGTGCCTGGAAGCGGTCGCCCCGCTCTATCCCGCGGGCCAGCGCCTCGATGGCGGCGGGCTGGTCGCCGGCTGGCTGAAAGTCGGATACGACGCGGAACGGGGGCACCCCGGCATGGTACCGAGAGGGTGCGCGCTGGCGAGCGGCGAATGCCGGGCAGGCTCAGCCGTGCCCATCGCCTCCCGCCGCCTCGGCCGTAAGCAGCCCCTCGATCCAGGTCCACGCGCGCCCGACCATTTCCTCGAGCTCGTCCAGGGTGCCCGTGTTCATGATCACGAAGTCCGCCCGGCCAACCCGCTCCGACCGGCTCGCCTGGTTCGCGATCCGCGCCTCGGCGTCCGACCGGTCCATGTGCCGCGTCTCGACCAGTCGTTCCAGAACGAGATCGAGCGGCGCGTCCACGACGATCACGCCCGCGAGCCCGTACGGATCAGGTTCGCCACCCTCCACCAACAGGGGGACGTCGAGCACGACCACGCGCTGGCTTGTCGACATCGACGCCAGCCGCTCTGCTATCTCCGCGCGGACCTCAGGGTGGACTATCGCGTTCAGCTCGGCGAGCGACGCGGGGTCATCGAAGACGATCGCAGCGACGGCCCTGCGATCGAGGCTCCCGTCCGGCGCCACCACCCGGGGGCCGAAATGCTCCACGACCTTCGCATACGCCGGTCGCCCAGGCTCGACCACGTCTCGGGCCACCTCGTCGGCATCGATGAGCGCGGCTCCTCGTTCGACCAGCATCGCGGCAACGGTCGACTTCCCGGAGCCGATCCCGCCTGTCAGGCCGATGACGATCACGTCGCGCCCGAAGCTCGAAAGCTACCTTCGGCCAGCACCTCTTGTGCCTCGCCGGGCAGTGGCATGGGCGCCTACACTAACCGGGCCGTGGCTCGTACGAGCAGGACCCGCCGGCTTTTGGTGCGAGGGCTGGAGAACGCTCTCCTGGCCGGCTTCGCGTACGTCCCTCTGCTGGCGACCAAGCCGGGGACCCTCGCCGACGACACCAAGCAGTATCTCTACCTCGACCCGGGGCGGCTCCTCAGCTCGGCGATGTCGATGTGGGATCCGTCGGTCGCGGCCGGCACCGTCACGCACCAGAACATCGGGTACTTGTTCCCGCAAGGGCCTTTCTACTGGCTGTTCGCTCAGCTCGGCGTGCCGATATGGGTGGCGCAACGACTCTGGATGGGGACCCTTCTCTTCGCGGCCGGAGCCGGTGTCCGTTACCTCTTGAAGACCCTCGGCCTGCGCGGTCCGGGCCCGGCTGTCGCGGGACTCGCCTACGCACTCAGCCCGTACTTCCTCCAGTACATCCAGCAGGCCTCGGCGATACTCCTGCCCTGGTCTGGTCTCGGCTGGCTGGTCGCGTTCGCGGTGCTCGCCGTGCGCCGGGGTGGATGGCGATACCCCGCCCTGTTCGGGTTCGTCGTGGCGCTCATCGGTGCGACCAACGCGACTTCGTTGATCTACGCCGGCATCGCACCGGTGGCATGGCTGTTCTACGCGGTCTTCGTCCTGCGCGACACACCGGCACGTAGCGCGTTCAGCGCCGCCGTGAAGATGGGAGTGCTCTCGCTCGGGGTCTCGCTGTTCTGGATCGCCGGGCTCGGAGTCGAGGGCGCCTACGGCGTCAACGTCCTCAAGTACACCGAGACTCTCCCGGCGATCGCGGGGACCTCGCTCGCCTCGGAGGTCGTCCGCGGCCTCGGCTACTGGTACTTCTACGGGAGCGACCGGCTCGGGCCCTGGAAACAAGCGGCAGTCAGGCTCGAGGAGAGCGCGTGGCTCCTCGCAACGAGCTTCGCCGTGCCAAGCCTGAGCGCGCTCGGCGCCGTCTTGTCCCGCTGGCGCGTGAAGGCGTTCTTCGTCCTGTTGATCCTTGTAGGGGTCGTCCTGGCCGTCGGCCTGCACCCGTACACGGACCCGTCCATCATCGGGCGGGGGTTGAAGGCGTTCATGTCCGGCTCGTCACTCGGGCTGGCTCTGCGCTCGAGCGACCGCGCCACGCCGCTCGTGGTGCTCGGTTTCGCCGGGCTGTTGGGCGCGGGCGCGACGGCCCTCTGGGTCCGCTTGCCCCGTGTCGGCCTTGTCACTGCGTGTGCGTTGGCGGCGCTGGTGGCCGCCAACAGCACGCCGTTCCTCGAAGGAGGCGCCGTCGCGCAGAACTTCGAGTGGCCCGAGAAGATCCCTTCGTACTACGCCCAGGCGGCCAGTTACCTCGACGCCCAGGGCAACTCCACGCGGGTGCTCATCGAACCGGGTCAGAACTTCGCCTCCTATGACTGGGGCACCCTGTTCGACGCGATCTGGCCTGGCGTCATGACGCGGCCCGAGGTCCTCCGTGAGCAGACCATCCAGGGTTCGTACCCGACCACCGACCTCCTGCAAGCCTTCGATCTCACGCTCCAGCAGGGCACTTACGAGCCCTCGACACTGGCGCCCATCGCCCGGCTTTTCAGCGCCGGCGACGTCGTCCTGCAGTCGAACCTCGCATACTGGCGCTACAACACGCCACGGCCGCAGGAGACCTGGGCGCTGTTCGATCCCCCGCCGGCGGGGATCGGCAAGCCTGTCGAGTTCGGCAAGGCGGTGCCGGTCGTCGCGCCTGCGCAGTACAGCCTCACAGACGAGGAGGCCTTGGCGGAGCCGGGCGACGCCCCGTGGCCACCACCGATCGCCGTGTTCCCGGTCTCCGACGCGCGCCCGATCTACCGGGCGGAGCCCGCCACCTCCCCTGTGGTCATCGACGGCAGCGGGCCAGGTGTCGTTGCCGCAGCGGCGACCGGGCTCCTCGACGGCAATCCGACCATCTTCTACGCGGGGACCCTCGACGACAGCTCGAAGCTGCCGCGCGAGGTGCTCACCCCCGGCGCACAGCTCGTGCTCACCGACTCGGACCGCAAGGTCCTCGAGCGATGGTCGAGCGTGAGCGACAACATCGGCGAAACGCTCCCCGTCGTAGCCGAGCCCTCCGTGGCGGACCCCACGTCGGTCGCCCTGCCCTTGTTCAACAACGTCCGTCCTGACTCGCAAAGCGTCGCTGTCTACAGCGGGGCCAGCTATGTGACCGCCTCCGGTTACGGCAACCCGGTCAGCCTCACACCCGAGGACAGGCCAGCGGAGGCATTCGACGGGAACCTCGACACCGCTTGGAGCGTCGCCGCCTTCTCCGACGCGACGGGCAAATGGATCCAGGTCCGCCTCGACCATCCGGTGACCACGGATCACATCAATCTCGTCCAGGTACTCGGCTCCACAGTCAACAGGTGGATCACCCGAGTGACCCTCGAGTTCGACGGCAAGCACGCCATCTCGGAAAAACTGAGCCTCGCGTCCCGGGACCCTGCCGGCCAGACGCTCGAGTTCCCGGAACGCTCCTTCACGACACTTCGGATAACGATCGAAGGCACCACCTGGTCGGGGCGGAGCTCGATGCTGGCGGCATCGGGAGTCGGTTTCTCCGAGGTCCGGATTCCCGGCGTGAGCATCGCCGAGACGATCCAGATGCCTTCGGACCTGTTGCGGGCGCTGGGTGCTTCCTCGCTCTCGCACCGGCTCACCATCGTGATGACCCGTGACCGTGTCTCGCCCATACCGCCTCGCTCGGACCCGGAACTGACGTTAAGTCGGGAGTTCTGGCTCCCCACCGCACGCTCGTTCTCGCTCAGCGGCACGGCGCGCATCTCGGCACTGATCCCCGACAATGTGATCGACACGGTCTTGGGCGGCCCGACGGTCTTCGGAGGAGCCGTGATCGGCTCGAACGAGAGGCTCCCCGGTGATCTCAACGCAAGGGCCGTGTTCGCCTTCGACGGCAGCACCAAGACCTTTTGGAGTCCGGGTTTCGACGGGCCGGCCCAGATCGGCGCCTGGATGCAGGCGTCGCTCACCCACAGCGTCACCTTCGACCACCTCGACCTGAAGCTCATCGCGGACGGCCGGCACTCTGTACCCACGAAGATCCGGATCACGACCAACGCAGGCGGTGACGAGCTTGTCTCGGTGCCGCCGGTGCGGGACCGAAAGGCGATCGACTCGGTCGTCAGCGTCCCTGTCAGCTTCCCGACGCTCAAGGGGAGCACGATCAGGTTCACGATCGAGGCCGTCCGCCGAGTCACAACCATCAACTGGTACACACAAAAGCCGATCGTCATGCCGGTCGGGATCGCCGAGATCGGTCTCCCCGGTGTTCACTTCACGCCCGAGCCGCAGAAGGGCCAGATCCCCGCGGTGTGCACCTCGAAGCTGCTGCGCATCGACGGCCGGCCGATCTGGCTGAAGATCTCAGGGACGGTGGGAGCCGCCGAGAAGCTGCAGGGCCTGACAGTCTCGGGGTGCGGGCCCGACGCCAGGGGCATCGTTCTCGGCCCCGGCGACCACACGCTCGATGCCACATGGGGGAAGCTCACCGGCTGGGATCTCGACCGGCTCGTTCTCGACTCCGCACCGGGAGGCACGGCTCTCCCGCTGCTCGCCGGCGGCACTGCGAAGCCGGCGCCGGGCACGATCGGCACCTCGGCGACATCGCCTTTGTCGACACCGACGGTCCGGGTTCTCGAATCGACTGCCACCTCGGCGAGGCTCGAGATCGAGGGCGCGACACGGCCGTTCTGGCTCGTGCTCGGCGAGAGCCTGAACGCCGGCTGGGAGGCCACCGGGCCGGGCGGACGCTCCCTCGGGACGCCTCAATTGATCGACGGGTACGCGAACGGCTGGTACGTCACCCCACAGCGGAGCGGCACCTTCGTCGTGACGCTCCAGTTCGGGCCGCAGAGGATCGTCACCCCCGCCATCCTGGCTTCGGGTGCAGCCCTGGTGCTCTGCCTGGTGCTCGGCTTCATCCCCGCCACCCGCATCCGGCGCCGGCTCGGCCGCCGCGGATACCACGCGGCCGAGAGGAACGTGACAGAGCCGGCTCGGGACACGGTCCCGGCGGCGGATGTCGCCCGGCAAGTACCTGAGACGGGCACTTCCCGAAATCCGGTTCTCGACGCGCCCGTCTTGGGACGGCCGTTCGCGGCCGGCGGACGAACCCCCCACCTGCTCGGTTGCCTCCTTGTTGCCGCGATGTGCGGTGCCATGGCGATGATGGCCCTCCCGCCGCCGTGGGCAGTTCCCGTTGCTGGCGCGACGGCGGTCGTCTCCCTCGCGGGCCTGCGGTGGGGCCGTGCTCGCTCGATTCTCGCCCTCTGCGCCGTCGGGTGCATCGGCACCGCGGGCGTGGTGACCGTCTTCGATCAGGTCCGACATCACTACGCTCCTGGAAGCGGCTGGCCGCACAACTTCGAGACTGCCGGAGTCCTCGCGTTCATCGGCGTGGTCGCGCTCGCGACCGACTCGGCAGTCGAACTGGCCCGGCGTCACAGCCGCTCGGAACCTCAAGGCGACGGCCGGTAGCTGACGGCCCTAGCGCCGCGCCCGGCTCCGCGCGTCGGCCACGAGCGCCGCCAAGGTCCCACGCGCCGTCGCTTCCCAGGTGAGGGGGGCGACGTGCTCGCAGGCCGCGCGGCCAAGTCTCCGCCGGAGCAGGGAATCGGAGAGAAGCGCCTCGAGATGGCTTTCGAACTCGTCGTCCCGGTCGGCCAGGATGCCCGTCACGCCGTGGTCGATCGCGTCGACGTGTCCCGGTATCCGCGTGGCGACGGCCGGTGTCCCGCACGCCGCGGCCTCGCTGACGGTCATGCCCCAGCCCTCCCGCACAGAGGTCGATGCGACCACCCACGCCCGGCGGTACAGGTCCACGACCTGGTCCGCGCTCAGCCTGCCCGGCATCGACACGTAGCCCTCCGCTCCGAGCTCGCGGAGCCTCGTCTGCAGGCTCGACCGTTCTGAGCCCTCACCGACGATGATCGTCTCGAGATCGGTGACCCTCTCGTGGACTCGCGCCAGGATCCCGATAAGCCTCGGGAAGTTCTTGACGGGCACGAGGCGGCCGACCGCGACCACGAGAGGCTTGTCCGCCCGGCGACCGCCTGGTGAGTAGCGCGGGTCGATCCCAGGGGGCACGACGCTCACGCTGCCCGACTGCACGCCCGGCAGGCCCACGATCTCACGTCTGGACGATTCGGAGAGCGTCACGATCCGGGATCTGCAGTAAAAAGGCGGCGCTAGGCGTGACTCGAGCAGGTTGCCCGCCTTGGCCAGTGGCGAGGGCAACACCATGGGCCACATCTCGCGGTGCACATGGTGCAGGAACACGACTCGCGGCAGCTGCGACCAGAGCGGGCTCAGCCACGGCATCCCGTTCCAGATCTCGACCAGCCCGTCGATCGGGCCGAGACGGCCCGCCGCGAGATCCATCGGTCCCGTCACGAACACGGCGTAACGGCCCGAGCGCCGGACGACGCGGTAGCCGTCCCTCTCGACAAGAGCTGCCCTGCCAGCCACCGAGGATGTCCTGAGGACGACGTCGATCCCCGCCGCGGCCCACCGTGTTGCCACCTCGTGAGCGTGGAGCTCGGACCCGCCAGCCTCCGCGTCGTCGATGTCCCGCCAGGCGAGCATGGCCACGCGACGTAGGCCGGCGCCACGGGCGAGCTCCGCGAGCTCCGCAGTTGCCGGAGCTGTCGTCGCCTGCGCAGCGGCCGGCACAGCCCTGTCCGCCGCGGTGCACGACGCCCCTGAGCGCGAGCCCGACTTCTTGGGCGCGAACGACATCCGGCGTCTCATCGAGTGGGCCTCACGATCCGACCGGCATCGGCACGGTACGGCCGGTGCCGTTGCCGGCCGGCGCCGACTCACTCGGCTGCCTGCCGATCTGCTGCTCGTGGTAGTCCGCTTCGACGTTCACGGCCCAAGTGTCGAAAGGCTCCCCGTAAAGGCTCTCGACCGTGAGCATCGCGGTCAGCATCGAGTGGTCCTGGTTGTTGTAGCGGTGCATGCCGTTGCGGCCGACTGGGTGGACGTTGGGCGCCTCTGCCTCCAGCCATTCCCGGATCGCCCGTACCTGCAAGTGATAGCCAGCGTCGTAGACCGGATACGCCTTTGGCATCCTCTCGACGAATCCCTTCTCGACCTCACCGGGCCGAACAAGACCGAGCGTCACCAGCTCCGCCGTCGCAAGGGCCACGAGGTCGTCGTCCGCCATCGACCACAGAGCGTCATGCTCGAAGACGAAGTACTCGAGGCCGAGGCAAGTCGTGCCCTTCTTCACGAGATCGGGGGACCACGAGCCGAAGTTCTGCACGCGTCCCACGCGCACCTTCTCTGAATGCACGTAGATCCAGTTGTCCGGGAACCCGCGGTCGGCAGGCAGGATCAACGCGACGGTGAGGAAGTCGCGGTAGCGAAGGGCGCGGGCCGCTCGCTGAACCAGCGCGGGTGCCGGCGGGTCCATCACCTGAACGAGCTCGGAGAGCGGCATCGACGAGATCAGGTGGTCGAAGGGCCAAGTCGCAGTCGCGCCGTCGTCACCCCTGACCCCACCTTGCGCTCCTCGATCCGGTGTGGCGACCGACCGCGTCACCGCCGCCACCGCTCGCCCGCCGGACCGGCGAATCGACTCGAGGCGCGTGCCCAACAGGACCTTCGAGCCGTGGTCCTCCGCGAGCGCCCGGGCTCGCTCCCACATCATTCCCGGGCCGAGCCGCGGGTAGTGGAACTCCTCGATGAGAGAGGTGACAGGGGCCTTGTGATGGTTCGGGGCGAACGCGTTCCTGACCAGTTTCCCTAGCGTCAGGCTCTTGATCCTCTGCGCTGCCCAGTCCGCCCTGATCTCGACCGCCGGTATCCCCCACACCTTCTCGGTGTAGGCCTTGAAGAATTTCCGGTAGAGACGCCAGCCGAAGGCCCGGGCCGTCCAGCCCTCGAAGGTGTCAAGGTCCCGTGGGGGATGCACGCGCACCCACAGGAACGAGAGGCCGCACAGCGTCGCCTCGGCCACTCCGAGGCCCCGCAGCGCGTTCCCGAGCCGGATCGGGTAGTCGTAGTAGGTCCCCTCGTAGTAGATCCGGCTCAGCCTGCGCCTCGGCAGGAAGTCCTCCGGCCCGAGGATCTCGCGCCACAGGTTCTCGACCTCCGGCACCTTCGTGAAGAAACGGTGCCCGCCGATGTCGAACCTCCATCCCTCCCTTTCCACCGTGCGGGAGATCCCACCTACCACGGTGTCCATCTCGAAGACCGTGCAAGTCGCGCCTCGCTTGGCAAGTTCGTACGCGGCCGTCAAGCCCGCCGGGCCGGCGCCGACCACGACGACCGTACCGGGTCGGCTGGCACATGGCGAGCGCGTGCCAGCGCCCCGGTCGTCCGTTCGGCTCATCGTGGCGCCATCATCGCACGGGGCACCACTGACCTGCCCGTGCCCCTGCCCTGTCGCGTGTCAAGGCACGTACTTGCCGAGAAAGGTCAGCATCGAGTACGCGACGAGCAGTGAGCCGGAAAGCCCGACGACCACTCGATAAGTCCTGCGGTCCTTCGTGAGCATCGCTGCGGCAATGACGAACGGAAAGCAGCCGAGCCCGTAACGCTCAAGTGATTCGAGGTTCGAGGCGGTCAAGACGACGGCGAGCACGGCGACGGTGTACCAGCCGTAGGCGGCTGGGAGCCGCCGGATGACTACCACGGCCAGCAGCACCAGAAACACGGCCCAGAAAGCGTGCTCCGCCGTGCCGAAGTGCGAGCCGTGCACGACGTCAACCGCGTCTCGCGCGAAAGTCACGAACGGATCGGTGACCGTTCCCCGGCGTGATCGTGAAAGCTCCTCGCGCAATGGCAACAGGAAGCTCCCGACCACCTCCTGCGCCCAGCCGAGATAAGCCGCGGCACCGGCCGGGGCCGCGAGCACCGCGCCAGTGCCGATGACGCGCTCACGAACCGTGAGCGAGCGCCAGCTCGTGCCCACCTCGATCGCTGCGGGGATCAGCAGCAGCATCCCGACGGGCCGGGACAGGCCGGCCGCGAACGCGGCGCAGATGGCAAGGCCATAGCGGCGCTGTCGCAAACCCAGGAAGGCGACCAGCGAGGTCAGGAGCAACAGCGACTCCGCGTAGCCCATCACGAGCACGAAAGCCGGCGGCGCGAGGGCGAGCAACCACACAGCCCGGCGGGCACACGCCTCGTCGTCGAGCTCGACCACGACGAGGCGGTAGAGCGCCGCGAATGCCGCCAGGGACGCGAGGTTCGCGACGACGATCACCGACATCCCGGCCGACATCCCCGGCACCGCCCGGAACGATCGCGCCAGTACCGGCAGCAATGGGAAAAAACGCAGGGCGCCGTTCCCCAGGTTCCCGTAGCCGCGGGCGGTGATCCTCTCGTACCAGCTGGCATCCCACGCGAGAAGGCCCGAATAACTGGCGCTGTGCGCGGCTGCACCCAACTTGAAGTTGCTCGCGCAGAGTCGCGCGACACCAAGCACGACGAGCACGATCACTCTCGACGCGAGGAACGGGAGCGCGGACGCCCGCAGCGCCGGCGATGCGACATCCCACTGCGCCCTGGCGGTGCGTTGGCTGATCGTCCGGTCGCTCACGACGGCGCGTAACGATAGAGGTTCTCACCCTCGAAGATCTCGAACGGCGTGTCGGAAGCCTGCTCGCCGACGACGGCTCGCTGGGGCCGTTCTGCGGCGAGGTCGGCGGCGATTGCCTGACAGTCGCTCCCGAAGTTGAGGTAGCCGGGTGCCCATACGTACCAGATCGCGTTTGTCGGTCCGGCCCGCGATTCAAGGAACCTCGCAAACCTGCCCGTGCTGGCGTGCTCGACGGTCGCCGCGTAATCGACCCAGTTCACTATCTCTGGTGGGCTCGCGCGCGGGAACGCCACCTCGTCCAAGCGGTCGTCCAGCTCACGGCTCACGGCTGGCCCGAGCTGATCGGGGCAGAAAGCCACGACGTCACCGGGACGCGCGCGGGCGAGGACTGCAGATGCAACCTGCGCGGCCTGTGTCCTTGTGAGGAACGCGTTGGGTATCGACGCCGCGAGACCCAGCACGACCGCGATGACGACGACGCCTTGGCGCACGCGGCGATCTGTCAGCGTGGTCACGCCGTACGCGACGACCAACAGGCACGGTGCCAAGATGACGGCGGAGTAGCGGTCCGCGAACGTGCTCCCCGAGAGCTTACCGGCGACCACAGCCATCAGGAGCGTCGCGCCGGAAAGCAACGCAAGGCCACGGACTCCCGGTCGTGTCCTCAGGTCCAGCACGACGCGCCGTCGGTCGAGCGCACTGCCGGCGATCGCGAGCAGCGCCAGGAACGCGAGCACCAAAGCGAGAGCCCGGCCTGCGTCGGAGTCGCCGCCCGCGAACTGCGTGAAGGTGTAGACGAGTGCGGTGAAATCCGCCGGAGTCGCCCAAGGCGTGCCCGTGTGGTGCAACTGGAAGAGGAAGGTCGGCACCCACGGGGCAAAAGCACAGGTCCCCGCCGCCAACGCGACAAGAGCGACGCGGCAGCTGTGCGCGTGGGGACCGGACCTCGCGAGTACGGCAGTGCCGATGGCGGTAACGGCCACGAGGTACAACGCCCAGTAGTGGCTGTACTCAAGGGCGCAGGTCACAGCCGCCAGGGCCAGCGCATTCCAGATTGTGGCTCTTCGCAGCACCGCTATGAACGCCAGTACGCCCAGCGTCGACAACAGGATGACCAGCGAGTACATGCGAGCCTCGGTGTCGTAGTACACGGCGAACGGCGAGGTGGCGATGAGCAGCGTCGTCGTCCAAGCCACGAGCCGGCCGGCCCGCTCCCGCGTGAAGCGCTCGCCGGCGACGTCCCCGTCGTCGGCCCTCACACCCGTTGCGCCTCGCCAGGATTGGGAGCCGATGCTGTAGCCCGCGGCCCATGCGGCAGGGAGAGTGAGTACTCCGATGGCACCAGAGAGCGAGCGCGCGCCGAGGTCACTCGTGCCGAACGCCTTCATCCAGAAATGGAGGAGCACGTAGTACAAAGGCGGAGCCCCGTCGTCACGAAGCAAGTGCGGAATCAGGTGCAATGGGGCCCTGGCAATGTCGACTGTGAGCGCCTCGTCCAGCCACATCGGCGACGGCGTCCAGAAACGCAGCACCACAGTGCCAACGAGCACGACCCCGACTGCCGTGGCGACAACGGTCTGCTCGAGCGTTGCGCGCGGCACAGCGCCGCGCGTCTCAGTCCTTTCTGAGGACGGCGTCGGCACCTCGGGTGACCGCACCGGCGCATTCACCGGGTGCATCGACCGCATGGTAGCCGCGGCCCTCCATCCTCAACCGGTTGCCCGGCCGTGGCCCGTCCGCCTGAGCAACGCCCCTCGAGACACCGCACGAGGCGGGCAGCGCGGGACGACTTAGTCCGTGGGCTCCCCGTCGGAGGGGGCCGAGGAGATCGCGGGATCTTCGATCCCCTCTGTTTCGGCGGTCTCCTCCGGCAGCACGGCTGTCACCTCCGACAGGTCCTCGGCGACAACGAACTCCTCGGCAGTGCTCTCTTCGGCGTGATCGGCTCCTGCCGTGGCACCGGCAGCCTGCTCGGACGCTGTCACACTCGCCTCGTTGGCCGCGAGAAGATCCGCCCATGCCGCCTGGCTCTCGGTCTCGGGCGTGAAGTCGGTCGCCGAGTAGTCATAGCCGATGTAGTTACCCTCCGCGTCATAGGCGTGCTCGCCGAAGGCCTCGCGATACTCCTCGGCGACTTCGCCGCCTTCGGCGGCCTGCTTGATCGAAAGGCTGATCCTGCGGCGCTGAAGATCGATGTCGATGATCTTCACCCAAAGCTCCTCGCCGGGAGTGACGACCTGCTCGGGCAGATCGACATGGTGCGCCGCCATCTCCGAGATGTGCACGAGGCCCTCGATGCCGTCGCCCACCTGCACGAAAGCTCCAAAGGGCACGAGCTTGGTGATCCGGCCGTAGACGAGCTCGCCGATCCGGTGGTTGGTGGCGAACTCCTGCCAGGGGTCGACCTGGGTCGCCTTCAGTGACAGGCTGATCCTCTCCTTGTCGAGGTCGACATCGAGCACCTGGACATTGACCTCGTCGCCCACAGCCACTACCGATGACGGGTGGTCCACGTGCTTCCAGGAGAGCTCCGAGACGTGCACGAGCCCGTCCATGCCCCCGAGGTCCACAAATGCGCCGAAGTTCACGACCGACGACACAACGCCCTTGCGAACCTCGCCCGGCTTCAGGTTGACCAGGAATTCGCCTCGCTGCTCGCGCTGGGTCTCCTCGAGCCACGCGCGCCTTGACAGCACGACGTTGTTGCGGTTCTTGTCGAGCTCGATGATCTTGGCCTCGAGCGACTTGCCGATGTACGGCTGGAGATCGCGCACACGGCGAAGCTCGACAAGAGATGCCGGGAGGAAGCCGCGCAGGCCGATGTCGACGATGAGCCCGCCCTTGACAACCTCGATGACGAGACCTTTCACGACTCCGCCGGACTCCTTGACCCTCTCGATCGTGCCCCAGGCACGCTCGTACTGGGCACGCTTCTTCGACAGGATCAGGCGACCTTCCTTGTCCTCCTTCTGGAGCACCAGAGCTTCGATCTCGTCCCCGACCGAGACGACGTCGTGGGGATCGAGGTCATGGCGGATGGACAGCTCACGTGCCGGGATCACGCCCTCGGACTTGAAGCCGATGTCCAGCAGCACCTCGTCCTTGTCGACCTTCACGACCTTGCCGGTGACGACGTCTCCGTCCTCGAAGGCCACGATGGTCTGGTCGATCGCGTCCTCGAAGGACAGATCGCCGAGGTCATCCTCGACGACCTTTCGGGGAACGTAGACCCCGTCGGCGTCGAAGGTGCCATGACGCTCTTGGTCTGCGGGGATATCGGGTGCTGCGGTGCTCACGGTGTCGGACATGGGAAGTAGGTCGCTCTCTTTTCGGACAGGTCATTAGCAGCGACGGGCGCGCCGGCCGCCGCTGACGATAGGGATTGGACTCGAAATTCTGCGCTCGGTGGCGCGCTGTCGACCAGAACTTCGTTGCCGCCGTAATGGTCGCGCAACAATGGTACCTGTCGGCTCGGTCAAGCCCACAATGTCACATGCCGGGCTCGTCCTGCTCGAGGGGATCGGCGACGTCGAACACCGCGCCGGAGTCCGTCGCCGGCTCCTTGCCGGCCGCCCAGCTGTCTCCGATCGCCACGTGCACGGCCATCGGAACCCTCAGTTCGAAAGCATGTTCCATGGTCTCGACCGTCAGAGCGAGGGCTTCGTCGCGCTCGGCGGCGACCGCCTCGACGAGGATCTCGTCATGGACCTGGAGGACGATCCGGCTGGAGAGCCCGCGCTCTTCCAGCGCCCTGTCAAGGCGGACGAGCGCGACCTTGAAGATGTCCGCGGCCAAGCCCTGGATGCCGGCGTTCATCGCTTGGCGCTCGGCCGCTTGGCGAACGCGGAAGTTGCTCGAGTCGAGCTCGGGCAGATAGCGGCGGCGGCCGAGCAGGGTCTCGGTGTACCCGCGCCCGCGGGCTTCGGCCACAGACCGCTCCATGTACCGCTTCACGTTCGGGAACGCGGCGAAGTACTGCGCAAGTATCGCTGCCGCTTCGTCGACCCCGACGCCGAGGCGCTGAGAGAGCCCGTATGCCTCCATCCCGTAGGCGAGCCCGTAGGAGATCATCTTCGCCTTCGAGCGCATTGCGAGCGTCACCTCGCCAGGTTCGACGCCGAATACCCTGGCCGCCGTCGTGTTGTGGATATCGAGCCCGGAGCGGAACGCCTCGACCAGGCCGGGGTCGTCGGCCAGGTGCGCGATTACGCGTAGCTCGATCTGGTCGTAATCGGCGACCAGCAGCTCGCAGCCGGCACCCGGCACGAAGGCCTCGCGGAAACGGCGCCCGATGAGGCTGCGAACCGGGATGTTGTGCAGGTTCGGCTGGTCCGACGAGAGCCGGCCGGTGCGGGCAACGGTCTGGTTGAACGAGGCGTGTATGCGCCCGTCGGGCGCGACCTCGGCAAGCAGGCCCTCCCCGTAGGTGGAGCGAAGTTTCTCGACCTCACGGTATCGAAGGAGGGTGTCCACCAGTGGGTGGGCGTCGCGCAGGCGCAGGAGGCTCTGGGCGTCGGTGGAGTACCCGGTCTTCGTTCGCTTCTGCGGAACGAGCTGAAGCTTGTCGAACAGGATGCGCCGCAGCTGCGGAGTCGAGTTGACGTTGAACTCCTCCCCCGCCAGCTGCTGGACCTCGGCCTCCAGCCGTCGTGCCTCCGAGGTCAGCTCGTCCCCGATGGCTCGCAACTTGTCGATGTCGACCGCGATCCCCGCGAGCTCCATTTTCGCGAGCACGCGGATCAGGGGGCGCTCGACCTCCTCGTAGAGGTGGGTCGCCCCGGTGTCTTCCAAGGCTCGGCGGATCCCGGGAGCGAGCCGGCCGAGCATCGATACCTGCGTCGCCGCCTGAGTCGCCACCGCCGGCAGGACGGCACCCTCCACCACCTGGTCGTGAGCCTCGCCCTCCCCGAGGTCGAACCCGAGCTGCTCGGAGACGTGCCCGCCGTGGTCCCGGCCCACCCCTGAGCCGAGCGTCGGCACGAGGCTGGCCAGCCCTGAGAGCGAAGCTTGACCTTCCCGGGCGTCGAGGAGGTAAGCGGCGACCGCGGTGTCCAGATCGAGCCCGGTCAGACGAACTCCCAGCGGTTCGAGCGCGCGCATCAGCTCCTTCGCGCGGTGAGCGACGACGCGCCGGGTGCCCCCGCCCGTGCCGAGAACGGCCTGAAGAGCCTCGACGACGCCCGGTTCGGCGAGCTGCCTGCCGTCCAGCCAGCCCACGACGAGTGGCTGCTCGCCCGGTGCGGATCGGTCGTCGCCCTCGCCCATCTGGGCGGCGGACACGCCCGGTCCCTCGAGCGCCGCAAGAGCCAGCCCCTCGACGGCCGACCGGCCCGCGGCTCCCGCCCACGCCGCCTCGACGGCGATCGGGCCGGGTGAGGCTGCCAGTGACTCGAGCCATTCGCGGGCGGGCTCGACGTCTTCGAGCGGCACGACCTCGACAGGCCGTGATGCCGTTTCGAGCGAGTCTGCGGGACCTGCACCGGAGTCGCCGGGGACTTCCGTTCCGGCGCCCGAAGATCGCCTGGCCAGCGGCTCCAGGCGATCGAGTTGCTTGAAGATCCGATCGCGGGGGCCGCGTATCTCGAGCAGATCGAACAGGCTTCGCATCTCCTCGCGATCGGACCGGCCGAGGAGCAGGTCATCGACCACGCACGCGAGCGGAACGTCTCTAACTAGTGGGGTCAGCTGCAGGTTGAGCCTTACCTGCGCCTCATGCTCTGCAAGGGAGGCCTTGAGTTTCGCCGTCTGCTCGTCGAGGTGCGCGTAGAGCGTGTCAACGTCGCCGTAGGTGTTTACGAGCTTGGCTGCGGTCTTCTCGCCGACGCCTGGGACACCGGGAAGATTGTCGGAGGGATCGCCGCGCAGCGAGGCCAGGAACGGGTACAACCCTGGTCTGACACCGGTCCTCTCTTCGATCCCGGCTTCGTCGTAGAGCACGTAGTCGGTAACGCCGCGACGGTTGTAGAGGACCTTCACGAGCGGATCGCGCACGAGCTGGTACGCGTCCCGGTCACCGGTCACGATGACGACTTCGTGGCCTTCTTCCGACAGGCTCGAGGCAAGGGTTGCGATCACGTCATCGGCCTCGTATCCCTCGGCGTCGATGGCGGGAACCCCGAGGGTCTCGACCAGCCTGCGGATGAGCTCGATCTGCTCGAGAAGGGGTTCCGGAGTCACTGCACGGCCCGCCTTGTAGGTCGCTGCGAGGTCGTCACGGAAAGTCGGTCCGCGCCGGTCGAAGGCAACTGCCATGCCGGTCGGCGACTGGTCCTCGAGCAGCTTCGCGAGCATCGAGGCGAAGCCGTAGACGGCCTGGGTCTCCTGGCCGGAGGCCGTGGACAACTGCGCCTCTTGCAGGGCGAACCAAGCTCGGTACGCGAGGGAGTGGCCGTCTAAGAGCAGGTCGCGCGCCACTACATGCATGCTAAGGCGGGCATGGCCGGCCGTGACAGGTCAGGGGACGATCTCGCCCGCGACGATCTTCTCTGATATCTCGCGCATGGTCGTGCGTTGATTCATGGCAGTCTGCTGGATGAAGGTGAACGCGTCGGCCTCGCGCATCGCGTGATCGTCCATGAGCTTCCCCTTGGCCCTGTCGACCCACCGCCTAGTCGCCAGCTGCTCCTCGAGATTGCGCTTGTCGTCGGCCAACGCGGCGTTCTCCGCCTCGAGCGCCTGCATCTCGTTGAACCTGGCGAGAGCGACTTCGATGGCCGGAAGCAACTCGTCTTGCTGGAAGGGCTTGACGAGATAGGCGAGCGCTCCGGCGTCACGCGCCTGCTCGATCAGGTTGCGCTGGCTGAAGGCGGTGAGAATGAGAACGGCCGAAGCCCTCTCGAGGTTGATCTCACTGGCCGCCGACAACCCGTCGAGACCCGGCATCTTGATGTCGAGGATCACGAGGTCAGGCCGATGCTGTCTCGCGAGCTCTACGGCCTCGTCGCCGCGTCCAGTCTCGCCGACTACGTCAAAGCCCTGCTCCTCGAGTATTTCGCGCAAGTCGAGGCGAACGATCGCCTCGTCCTCAGCGATCACGACGGTTCTGGCCAACGGGTCCACTCCTTTGTTGAACTCATGCCTCTTGCTTGCCTGCGACTGCGTTCACACTACGAGCTTGGAGAGCAGCTCGTCCTGCGCACGCTCCAGCTCGGCGACCCGGGCGCTGGCATTGTCGCGGCCACGGATCATCGCCTCGGCGTGCCGTTGCGCATCCTGCCAGTCGCGGTCGGCCAGCGGCGTCTCGGAGACGAGTGCCCTGATGCGAGCCTCCTCCGCGGTCTCGAGGAAGACGTCGAGCTGCTCTTCGGCGACCGCCAACTCTTGTCGTGCGCGCACCAGACGAGCGTGTACATCCAGGAGGCGGCGTTCCACCTCGTCGCGCTTCACGTCGGAAGTCTACGGCCGGGCCCTCCCGCCGTTGGGCCATTGCGTCTCGACGGGAAGCTCGGCGACCTGTTCGGACGGTGGCAGCCGACCGGCGTCCTCAACGAAGCACGGCCATGGCGGCGACCGCCGCCACGCTCACCACCAGGGCTAGAACGTCGATTGGCGCGAACGGGTGGGTCTCGGGAGCCACGGTGGGGACGCCGCCTCTGGCCTCGATTGCCTCCGCGATCTCCCGTGCCCGTCTGATCGCGTTGGCGAGGGCTCCGAAGACGACCTCGACGGACTCGTCGCCGAGCTCCCTGAACGACCGAGGGCTGGCTGGCCGTCGAGCCCTACGGGCCGCCCGTAGCACCCGCGCCTCTTCAAGCAGCAGCGGGAGGCACCTGATCGAGAGCGCGATCGCGCCGACGATCTCGTCGACGGGCACACGTAAGTGACGCAAAGGTCCGAGCAGCCTGCCCATCGCCGGAGAAAGGTCGGCCAAGGGCGTCGTCCAACCGAGCAGCGCTGCGCCCGCGAGCACATCGACTCCCACCATCGAAAAGCGCATGAAGCTGCCAAGACCGCCGAGGCCCACCTTGAGCGAACCGAGGTGAACGTCGGGCTTGCCACCGGAGACCAAGGCGAGCGCGGCTCCGGCTCCCAGGACGAGGCCCAGCCACCACGGGAGCCTCGGGCTGATCCCCCTCGGCAAGCGCGCCACCAGGAACGCGATGAGGACGAGCGCGCCCACGACCCCGATCGATTTCCACGACGGCCAGAGAAGCAGCCCGACGGAGAGCAACCCGAGGGCGACGAGCTTGGTGCCTGCCCACATGCGGTGCAGCGGGCTCGTCCCCGGGACGAACCGCACCACGTGGATGTCGCCGAGCTGCAGGTTACGGGCACGCCGGCGGTCGCTGGCAGTCTCGAAAAGCCCTTCAGCACGCCCCCGGCCGGTTGTAGTCACGCGCTGCTCCCGGGGCTCTGCTCGCCCGCGATACGCCCGGCCTCGAGGGTGACCAACCGGTCACCGAGCAGCTCCGCATTGTCGAGGTCGTGCGACACGACCACGGTCGCGATCTCGCGCTCGTCGCGCAGCCGGGCGAGAATCGTGGCGAGTCCCTCCCGCGCCTCATCGTCCAGTCCTGCATAAGGCTCGTCGAGTACGAGCAGCACCGGATCGCGCGCGAGTAGGCCAGCAAGGGCGACACGCCTCTGCTCGCCACCGGATAATTCATCCACCCGCCTCGGCCCCATCGTCACGGGGTCCAGACCGACTGATCGCAGCGACGCCGTCGCTCGGTCCTTGTCGGCACCGTACGCGACATCGGACAGCACGGTCGGGCGGATGATCTGGAGGCGCGCGTGCTGAAAGGAGATACCGACCGCGCCGGTGCCAGCGACTACGGGCCGGCCTTCGAGCAGGACCTCACCCTCCGTCGGGACGAGCAAGCCGGCAAGGATCCAGGCAAGCGTCGACTTGCCCGATCCGTTGTCCCCGGTGACGACTATGCCCTCGCCCCTACGGAGATCTAGGTCGATGCCGTCCAACGCGCGACGGGCCCACGGCGTTCCGTTCGCGTAGACATAACTCAGCTCCCTGACGCGGAGAAACGACCCTCGGGACCCACCTGACCACTCGGGCACAACTGGTCGTGCGCTCACGGCCGGCAGCTCCCCCCGCCGCGGCGGCGATCCGGTGCGAGCAGTCGGTGCCGTCGGTGGCGAAGGGATCAACCGCCCACCGAGCATGAGGAGCGCCGAGTCAGCCTTGACTGCCTCGGCTTGTCGGTGTGTGACATGAACGACTGTGATCCCGGCGGCGGCCAGCGACTCGAGCAACGCGACGACTTCGGCACGTCCAGGCCCGTCGATCATCGCCGTTGCCTCGTCGGAGATGAGCAGACGCGGTTCACGGGCTAGGCAAGCCGCGATCGCGAGCCTCTGCAGCTCCCCACCGGAGAGCCCAGCCGTCTCGCGTTCCTCGAAGCCTGCGAGCCCCACTCGGGCGAGCAACGCTCCCACGTCCCGCCGCGGTGTCGGCGGCAGCCCCCATACCACGTCGTCTCGCGCGCGAACCCCAAGCACCTGGCTCTCCGGCCTCTGAAAGATCATTGACGTCCCACCCGGCACGCCGAGGCCGGGATCGCCCGCGCGGCGCACCGTGCCCAGCGTCGGTGACAGCCGCCCTGCTATCAGGCGGACGAGTGTCGACTTGCCCGAGCCGTTCGGGCCTACGACAGCAAGGAACGACCTGGGCTGCACGCCCAGTGAGACCTGGGCGACCGCCCAGGCGTTGCTGCCCGGATACTGGTAGGAGACCTGGTCGAGCTCGACAGGCACCGGCGCGAGATCACCGCCAGCAAGTCCTGCCGCCGCTCCGGAGCGAGAAACCGCGCCCCGCGTCGGCCAGGGCGAAGGTTCTGGCGGGGCCGGCGAGTCCTGCTCCAGACGCATGAGGAGCGGCCAGAGATAGCGGGCGCAGAGCGCCGCTGCCAGCACGATTGCCACGAGCTCGAACAAGGGCACCGTCAGCCACCAGTGACCGATGACCCATCGAAGCGTCTCGTCGCCAGTCGACGCGAGCGAGCTGGCTCCGCCCAGCTTGAGCCCGGCCCGGGCGTCTCGCCACAAGATCTCGACCTGTGCGAAAGCCAGGCGTCGAAGCCCCGGCGACAACGCCTCTCCCACGAGGGAGATCACCGCGACGGGGATCCCTGTCGTGACGGTGGCGATCAGCACGGCCATTGCCGATTTCCAGCGGCGCCGGTAGGCAGTGCCCACAGCAAGCCCGAGCGAGCCGGCAACCGCTGTCTGAATCACGATCCCGACCCCGCCGACGAGAAACGAGACCGAGCCGGCCGCGAACATCGCGACCACCGCCGTCCGAGCTCGCTGCCGGGCCGCAAGCGCCGCGAACGGGACGATCGCCAGGCCCTGGAAGGCCGCGCCGACGAGGGGCACGAACCACCCGAGCACTTCGAGGACGAGCCCCAGATCACCGAGAACGGCCGCCTCTGCAAGCTCAGAGGGTCGGAGAGCACCTCGCAACTCGTGACGAACGGCCTGCCCAACTGTTGCCGTACCACTCGGGCCCGTGATCGCACCGTGCCCGGCAGTCGACCCGGCATCCGCGACCTCGGAAGATACCGGTCCTGGGTGCCGAGACGGATCGCCAGCCGTGACGTCTCCCATCACCTTCAGGTTTGCAGGTCCAAGGGGTGACCGGTGCGCACCAGGCCAGCTACGCTCCTTAGCGGGCCCGGATGGCGGAATGGCAGACGCGGCGGCCTCAAAAGCCGTTGTTCGAAAGGACGTGCGGGTTCAAGTCCCGCTCCGGGCACACCACCGCTCCGGGCGCGCCATTTGCCCTGGTCAGCGACCCGCCGGACCAGCTCACCTGGTCACAGACTGGTCACGACTCGACCGCCGTCCAAATCGGCCGCCGCGGAAGCTCAACCTTTCTGCGAGCGCGTCGCCTCTGGCAGTCGAACGAGATTCTCGTTCTCAAGGCTCTCGGCCACCCGGGTGAGAAAAGAGCGCACTGTCGACTGGGCGACGCGGTGCAACAACGCCCGGTTGAGCTGACCTCCGAGCTGACCGAACGGAGGCTCGTAGAAAGCAAAGAGAGAAACACGGCAACGCTCCGGGCTCAAAGGGAGGAGTTCCACGTCGCCCTCTAGCACGGGAAAGAGAGCAGGCAGCCCGCTTGACTGCCAGAACACCGGCACGACCACCGCTACTCCACGGTCACGAGGAGGTCCGTGCGTCACGCGGATCTCTCGCGTCACCAGTCCGTTCGCCCACAAGGGTCCGACGCGCAGGTGGAGCGCTTCGCCTTCGCCCTGGGCCGCGCTTGCCAGCGGTGCGAACCAATCCCCATGATTCACAAAGCGCTCCCGTAACACCTCGAACGCACACGAGACGTCAACTGAGTCCTCAAGGAAGAAACGCATTGCTCAGCCCCCCTCTTTCATGAGGGCAGCGTAAAGGGCACTCCCGGTCCGCGATAGGGGCGAAAGCCCCTTCGTCCAAGGGGCCGTAGCCCCACATTGCAGCTTCACCGAGTCGCCCACGCCCTGGCTCTCGACGCTCCCGAAATCTGCCGGTGCCGCCTACTTGAGCCGCCCAAGGTGACAACGCGGAAACCACACCGGTTGGCCGTGGCCGCACGACCGCCGTTGCCTTGCGAGGGAAGCACGGGATCGTGCACCCATCACGGTTATACCGGGGGAACCGATCTCGATCAGCAGTGTCCGGCCCGCGCGGGGCATTCGACCAAGGACGCTCAACGGTCCCGACGCTCCTCGCTGCGCGCCGGGACCGTCTCAGCGATGGGGAGAATAATACTGGCTGCACTCTGCCATTTCAAGAGATTTGGCTCCGCTGTGCCATCTTCGACATCGCCTCGAGCCGCATGCGGGTGCGGAACACCCTGCCCGCCTCCGAAACCGTGCGCCGCATTTGAAAGCGCGATGCTGTGTGGAAGCGGGTAACGGACTGCGCGGGCCAGGTGTGAAGTGACCGAAGACAAGACCAGAGAGAGCCAACTGCGGCGGACGGCCGCAATGCAGGGCTACACATTGCGCAAGTCCAGGCGCCGTGACCCGCTCGCACCTGACTACGGTCGCTGGCGCCTCACCAACCAGCGCCGCAACGCGGTCATCCTCGAGAACGCGGACCTCGACGAGGTGGAAGCATGGCTGAACTTGCCATGGGCCGCGAAGCTCAAGTAGCTCCTCGCCATTCCGGGCCAACCGGTGGCCGACCCGGAATGTCGTCTGAACAGGACTAACAGAACAGAGGACGGGCCAGGAGACGTCCGCCGGCGTTGCAAGTCCCGGCCCGTCCATTGCAGCCCCGGGCTTTCGCCAAGCCTCCCGGCGCGCAGGCCCGTTGCCCGCACCGCCTTTGGCCGTGAGCACGCAGTCACCAGTAGTGCTTATGTAGCACCCATGCTCGAGCGATGGACCCGCGTGGTCATTCGCTGGCGCATCGTGGTGGTCGCGTTCTGGGTCGCGATGATCGTCGTGGGCACGATCTCGGCCGGACGCCTGCCTAGGCTCCTTTCAACCTCTCTCGCTGTGCCGGGCAGCGACTCGGGGCAAGCCGACGCGATCTTGACCCAGCACTTCGGCGAGAATGTCGAAGGGACGTTCACGGTGGTGTTCCACGTGTCGAACCCGTCAACGTCCACACTGCACGCGATGGACCGACGGTTTGCCGCTGCCGCGCGTGCGGTACCGACCGGCCACGTCATGGCGTTGCGACCCGTCGCCGGGATCCTCTACGGCAATGTGAGCACGTCCCTCGACCTGCAACAGGCCGCTACCTATACAGGCGCTCTTCGCCACGGCTTGGAGGCGTCGGGACTCGCCGGCGCATATGTGACCGGAGCACCCGCGCTTCAGTACGACATCCAACCGATCCTGACCGCCGACCTGCGCAGGGGCGAAGTCATCGCCGTCTTGGCCGCGTTGGTACTTCTGACCCTCGTCCTCGGCCCCTCGTTGGCCCTCCTGATTCCGCTCGCCGTCGCCGCAAGCACCACGACGGCCGCGCTCGTGGTGATCTTCGCCCTCGCGCACGAATTCCTGATGGTGCTCTACGTCCCGAACCTCGTCCAGCTCATCGGGCTCGGGATCGCTGTCGACTACTCCCTGCTCGTCGTGCACAGGTTCAGACAGGAGCTGGCGGACGAGGCACGCGCAGTCGATGACGCGATCGTCTCCACGATGTCAAGTGCAGGCCGCACGGTGCTCTTCTCGGGTGTCGCGGTCGCCGTCGGCCTCTCGGTCGTCCTCATCGTCCCGGTGCCGTTCGTCCGCTCGCTCGGCTTCGCAGGCCTCGTCGTGCCGCTCGTCTCGATAGTCGCCGCACTCACGCTGCAGCCTTCTCTGTTGTCGCTGCTCGGGCGGCGCGGCGTGCACAAAGTTCGAATCTCGCGGCCCAAGGCCGGACGCGACACGGAACGGGGTCTCTGGTCCCGGCTCGCGCGGGTGGTCATGCGTCACCCCCTTGTCGTCCTCGCCGGCTCGACTACCGTCCTTCTGGCCGCAGCAACGCCGGCCCTCTGGCTCCAGCTCACGCCGGGCTCTGTCGTGGCCATCCCGCAGAGCATCCAGTCGGCACACGCTCTGAATCTGCTGCGCAATCGGATCGGGCCCGGAGTGATCACGCCAATCGAGGTCGTCCTCGACGCTGGCGCTCCGGGCAGGGCGGACACACCGGCGATCTCTGCCGCGACGCTCCGGCTCGCGCACGAGATCCTCAACGACCCAGAGGTCTTCGTCGTTGCTATCGGCTCGAGAGCACCGTACGTCGACTCGTCGGACCGCTACCGCCAGATGATCGTCATCGGACGCCACGACTTCGGCCAAGAGCCGACTCAGCTGCTCGTGCACCAGATACGGTCCAAGTTCCTTCCGGCTGCCGGCTTCCCCTCCGGCCTTCGGGTCTACGTCGGCGGTGCGCCGGCCCAGGGCGCCGACTTTCTCACGCGCGTCTACGGCACATTTCCCTGGATCGTCCTGCTCGTACTGGCGCTCGCCTACCTGGTGTTGCTGCGCGCGTTCCGTTCCCTGCTGTTGCCGCTGATGGCCGTGCTCCTGGACGTGGTCTCGGTCGCCGCGACTTACGGGCTGCTCGTCGTGATCTTCCGCCTGGGCGTCGGGGCCGAAGTGCTCGGCCTCTATCGCGTCTCTCAGATCGAGGGGTGGGTCCCGATCTTCCTCTTCGCGATGCTCTTCGGCCTCTCGATGGACTACGAGGTCTTCTTCGTGTCGCGCATGCGCGAGTCGTGGGACGACTGCGGCGACAACAAGCGCGCCGTGTCGGACGGGCTCACCCATACCGGGCGGGTCGTCAGTGCCGCGGCTTTGATCATGGTCGGCGCGGTCTCGGGGCTGGTGGCCGGGCATGTGGCCGGCTTGCAGGAGCTGGGCGTCGGGCTGGCTCTCGGAGTCCTGATCGACGCGACGATCGTGCGCGGTCTATTGATGCCGAGCCTGATGACCCTGCTGGGACGTTGGAATTGGTGGCTTCCGGCGCCGATCGCCGGGTTCGCCGGCGTAGCGGCCTCGCCCCTCGCTGGGCACGAGAGGCGAGGCCTGCCGACGAGTGTGTGACCGGCTGCTACTTGACGACGGTGATCGCGAACCTGAACGCCGGCAGGTGATAGCCGAGCGCCAGTGCGGGCTCGTCCTGGGCGTAGGTGAGAACCGGCACCATGCCGTACGGAGTGGACGCGAACGACGGCGACAGCGTGTAGAGCATCGGGTAGAGGTCTATGAGGTGCGTCCCGGGACCGCCTGTGGCATTCAGATGCAGCAGGACATCCCCGTTGGAGTTGAAGCCGCACCCGTATCCCATGTAGCTGTTGTCGTAGTCAACGGTGACGGTGTTGTCGAGCTGTGTCCAGCCGACGCCCTTCAGGTGAATGGTGAAGGGCTGGCCCTCCTTCACCACGACCGAGGACACGCCCCGTCCGACGATGCTCTCCATCACGTAGAAGGGCACCTCCGCGAGGATCTTGCCCTTTTGCACTAGCTGCACGACATGCCAGCCGCCGAGGCCGTCCGGAACCGTGATCTTCGAATGGAGCGACCTGCCAGACGGGGTCGCTGATCCCAAGGGCTGCGACACGAACACCCAGCACGTGCTCGCGCAGTTGACGCGGTTTCCGACAACCGTGGACCAGACCAGTTGCACTGGCGATCCCGACGACAGCCCCGTCGCCGAGAGGTCGACCTTGGTGTTCACCCGGCCGCTCGTGGTTGCAAGAACGGCCTGCACGCCGCTTGTGGCCGAGAGTCCGCTCGTCTCAAGCGTTGTCCGGGCGCTCAGCGTCGGAGCGACGCTGACAGGCCAGTCGACGGAGGGAGGTGGCGGCCCGTCGTCCTTCGTCACGGTAAAGGTGACCGTGGCGCCGTTCGTGTACGGAATCGGGGATTGCGGCACGTTCAAGTACAGGTAGCTGATGGCGTTCCCGATCTGGATCGTGTGCTGGCCCACCGGCCCGGCGGCACGAATGGTCGCTTTGGCCACGCCGCGTGTCCAGTTGGCCATCATCTCGCCCACGTAGTGGTTGTCCCAGAGAAGGGACGCCCCGCCTGTGTACAGGGTCGCACCGAGGCCGCTGTAGGTGATCGTGATCGGCGTCCCGATGGGGCCGCTCGTCGGCGTGACGGTGACGGTTCGCAACGTTACGAACCCGCCGTGAGCGACCTCTACACCGTTTACGACGGCGTAGAGGTCGTGCAGGCCACCCCAGTCCTGGGGCACCGTGAGCGACACGCGGAACGAGCCCTTGGCGTTGGTGGTCGTCTTGTCGAGCACCACGGCGAAATCGGTGTCCGCGCGGCCGAGGTAGTTCACCGTGTCCGGCTTGGCTTGCACAAGCCATGTGGCATCCGCGGTCGACCACGTCAGTTCCACGTCCGCGTTCGCGGCGAGGTGCGAGCCCGAGATCGTCAGCGGGATCCCGGCGACGCCCTCATCGGGGTTCACCTGGAGGATCCCCATGGTCGGGCTCGGCCGCGCCGAGCCGGCGACCGGGCCGGGGAGCTGGCTGACGCCAGGGATGGCGGGTGAACGCAGCGTCGTGAAGCTCACCGCCGGGGCCGCGTGCGCCGACGACGGGCGAACAGCTTTGCCTGCGGTCGTGGCGCTTGCGGTCGCGACGCAAGAAAACAGGACCAAAGCCCCTACCAACAACCCGATCAACACGTTTCGGGGTTGCTTGTCTCTCAAGTGCCTCATTGTCAGCTTTCCTCTCACCTTGATGTGGTCTGTCGACTGCGATTGGGAACCGGCCGCGTCCGCTCTAGGCCCTGATGACGACCATGGGTGACGACCATAACGGTGAAGGTCGAATGGCGGGCACGCATAGGAAACACAGAGGTCGCCCGCCGCCGGCTAGCCGTACGGCAAGCGACCTCTCGCGCTTTATTAAGGGACTTGTCCCGCTTGCTAGCTGCTGGGCTCGATCGTGAGCGGCGACGCCACCTGTGGCGAGTCCTGCTGCATGAAGACGCCCTTCTCGGACGGAATTGGGGCCGTCAGCCCTTCCGGCACCGGGTTCGTGATGACCGTGACGCTGTAGTTCACGACGCCGAGCGGATAGGCCTTGCCCACAGGCCAAGCAGCCGTCCAGTACGACACCGCCGGCTTGGTCGGGTGCGTGCCGTACACAAGAGGTATTGCTGCGGACAGACCCGGGACGTTCACGTAAGCGCTCTTGACCGTGACGTTGGTGAGGTCGTTACCCCCAGAAGTCACGTGGACGCCCCACATGCGGAACACGACGACGTCCCCTCGTTGGAACAGGTTCGTCATCGAGCAGCCGGCATCGGCTGCCAGCTTCACAGTCCCACCCGCGCCTTGGACCGTGTCCACGGAGAAGAACACCTGGTGTGTTCCGACCCCTTGGACCGGCGGGGCCAGGGTCGTGGTCGTCGTTGTCGTGGCCGCTCCCGCGTGACCCGTGGCCGCTCCTGCGCCTGCGCCCACGACCGCGATGGCGACGACACCTCCGATCGCAACTAGCCCGGCGGCGACCGCGATTATGAGCTTCTTCATGCCATCCTCCCTCTCGTCAGGTCTAGGTTCTGGGTCAGGCCTTCACAGCCAGCGTTCCGCTGAGAGTGACTGTGAAAGAGCCGTCTTGGGATCCGCTCGTTCCACCGAGCTTGAGGGTGCCCTTGAACTTGAGGCTGCCGGACGCGCCATCTGCCGCGCCGACACCTCCGGTGGCCACGGCGACACCGTGAAATGTGACCGTCACAGGGCCGCTGTCACCGTTGGCACAGCCTTGCTGCGAGCTTGACCGGGTTACGGTGAACAGGATCTTGTTCGCACCGCCGGCGATGCTGCCCTTACCGCCGAACGGGTCGCACTGCTGTGAAGCGGCGGCCGAGCCACTGCCGCTGACCTTGCTGACACCAAAGAGCGAGTTCTTGCCCGAACCCGTGACCGATGAGATAGTCGCCTGGCCGTTGTTGATGAGCAACGAGGCCTTGCCGGTGTAGCTGCTGGAAAACGGGATTTTCTTCGTTGCCGGGACGGCCGAGAACACGGGACCTGCCAACAGCCCGGTGCTCAGAACTGCAACGAGCACGACGCCTGGAATGTACTTCTTCATCCTCTTCCTGCCAGTCAGTGGTTGTTGACGTATACTTACCGAACGGATAGTAAGTCCAATCTGACCGACCGTCAAGTAAAGCGGGGATGACCAGGACGTGTCGTACTCCAGGAGCAGTGAAGCTGGCTTAACGCAGCCTACCGAGGTCGGCTCGGCAGGCCACGGCAACACGCGCCAGCGGATCCTCGACATCGCGCTGGATCTCTTCATCACCCAGGGCTACGACGCGACATCCATCCGCCAGATCGCCGAGAGGTTGGGCTTCTCGAAGGCGTCGATCTACTACCACTTCGCCAGCAAGCAGGACATCTTGATGGCGCTTCACTACAAGCTCCACGAGGTCGGACGAGAAGCGCTCGCTGCCGTGAGGATGCCGACGAACTCGCAGGGAGCCTGGATGGCGCTGCTGGACCAGCTGATCAACGAGATCCTCGAGTACCACGACCTGTTCATCCTCCAAGAGCGCAACCGGGCCGCCATATCGCACCTGCACCAAGAACGCCACGTGTCCGAGCACGACCTGCTCGAGGACTGGTTCCATGCGGCGCTCTCAGATCGGGAGATCGATCTTCGCGATCGCGTGCGTATGGCGTGTGGTTTCAAGGCCGTCATGGGCCTACTTGATCTGGTGGGTGACGTCTTCGCAGAGGTCCCTTCGCAGGTGCTGGCGGACCTGCTGCGAGAAGCAACCAAAGACCTCATGGGCCCCAAGTTTGCTGCCGGTCACCCGGCTTAGGAGATCCCCGGCAGCGCTTCCTCGGCCTGATGGAACGGTGCTCGCAACTAGCCTCTGCGAGCTACATCCGTGATAATGCCCGGCTAGAAAATTCACGATCCATACGGGAGGGTACGTCCGATGCGACGCAAGGTGTTCGATGTCCTGGTCAGTGCAGGTGGCCTGATAGTCGTGGCCGTCCTGGTGGTGGCGGGAGCGCTCTTGATGTGGGCGCAGAGCTTTACGAACTCGAGCGTGCACAACCAGCTGGCACAGCAGGACATTTTCTTCCCTGCCAAGGCTGACATCACCCCCCAGCAGAGGCCCTACCTCCTCCAGTACGCAGGCCAGCAGGTGCTGACCGGTGCTCAGGCCGACGCGTACGCCCGGAAGATAGCCAGCGACGTTGCCGGCATGCCCTACGGCGGCGTCTACGCGAAGATCAGCGCGGCCGCCCTGGCCAACCCGAGCAACGCCGCGCTCAAGGCCGAGGCGCAGACCGCCTTCGAGGGCACGACCCTGCGGGGCCTTTTGCTCGAGGCCTATGCCTTCGGCACCTTTGGGACGATCTCACTTTGGGCCGGGATCGCCGCGTTCATCCTTGCGGGCCTGATGCTCATCCTCGTCGCGTTCGGCTTCTGGCACTCGAGGCGGGTTCCCGATCACGTGGAGATCCTGGCGCCCGCTTCGAAATAGCGGGGTCCGAGAGGGCTCAGCCCTTTCCGACCTCCGACTTCGCCCGCGCCATCACCGCGGCGATGGCCGAGGCAGCCCCGCTCGAGCTGAAAGCCGAGCCGAGATCGACGAACGTCAGGAACACTTCAGCTGAGCCCTGCACGTAGAAGTACTCGTCGTCGTAGAGCGTCTCTTTGAGCAAGGCGAAGTTCCCGCCTGTCTCCAAGAAGCGGATGTGGACGCCTCCGCTGCCGTAGCGGGGTGCACCCATGAAGCTCCCGCTGGCCTTGACGCCTTTGCCGGCTCCCTGGAGGGTGCTCTCGGCCGCCATCTGGGTCGCAAGGCAAGCGATCGACGCCTTGCGGCCGAGGGCGGCGAGGTCCGCGAGCGTCCCGGAGGCGCTATTCAGGAATACAACCTCCGAGCTGGCGCTCGGGAGGTGCGTGAGCGTCGCGCTCTTCTCGAAAAAGGTCGGCGATGAGACGTCCACGAGGACCGTGCCTCCGGTCACTCCGCTCGTGCCGAACGGGTCAGGACTCACCGGGCCGCCCTTCGCGATACAGGCGACCGCCTGCCTGCCTAGCGCTGCCTCGCCCTTGGGTGAGGCAGCAGGTTGGGCGGTCGCCCATTTGATGCTCGTCGGCAAGTCCGACACCTTCATGTTGATGGCCTTCGCCTCTGCCGCAACCGAGGACGCCCCACCGGGAAGCTGGCGGAGGTTGGCCATCGAAGGCAGCGCGGAAACTGAACCTAGGGCGAGAGCTCCGGCGAACCCTCCGACGACAAGGCGGTAGCAAGATCGGATCATGGTTTCAATATAGGCCCTGGGTCGGCGCTGGCACGGGCCCCGGATCCCACTGATTCTCCTTTGGGACGCTGATCCGGGCTGGTAGACAGTTGCCGTGGAACCCGTACTCCGGTCGTACCGGCCGGCCGACCGCGAGGCGCTCGTGTCGCTCTGGTCGATCTGCGAGCTGACGCGACCGTGGAACGATCCGAACCGCGACATCGACCGTAAGTTGGCCAGGGACGCCGAGAACCTCCTCGTACTCGAGGAGGACGGCGAGTTGATCGGGTCGGTGATGGTCGGCTACGAAGGCCACCGGGGCTGGATCAATTACCTCGCGGTCCACCCTGCTCATCGGCGTCAGGGACTCGGTCGTCTGCTCATGGACGAGGCAGAGACACGACTCCGCGGTCTCGGGTGCCCGAAAGTCAACCTCCAAGTCCGGAACTCGAACGAGGCCGCAAGAGAGTTCTACCGACAGATCGGCTACACCTTCGACGAGGCTGTGAGCTTCGGCAAACGCCTCGAACACGACGCGCCGCCTCCCTGCTGATCCCGAGACCGCCCGCCACTACCCTCAGGGCCACCACTGTCAAGCCGCCCTGGTGGGCGGATCGGCGTGCCGATACCGGCGACGTGAACCGGGGTGGGCATCATCTCCTCAAGGCTTCTTCTCAGAGTCCTCGGGGTCTGTTACTCTGAATCGAGTACCCGAAATGGAGGGACTGTGCCGCTGCGTAATCGAAGCAACCCTCTCGCCCTCGCCGTGCTCATCTGCCTCTACGAGCGGCCCATGCATCCCTACGAGGTCGCGACCACGCTCCGCCAGCGCCAGAAGCACGAGAGCATCCGCCTCAACTACGGGTCGCTCTATGCGGTAGTGGACTCCCTCGAACGACGCGGCTTGATCACCGCGAAAGGAACCGAACGTTCAGGTCGACTCCCCGAGCGAACCGTGTACTTCCTCACCGACGCCGGCCGGATCGAGATGCACGACTGGTTGACCGATCTCATCTCGACGCCGATCAACGACTATCCCGAGTTCGCGGCGGCGCTTTCGTTCCTTCCCGCGCTGCCTCCCGGCGACGTCCTGGACCTCTTGAAAGAGCGGGGCCGATGCCTCGAGTTCGAGATCGCGATGACGACCGCGGCACGTGAACTGGTCGAGAAGCAGGGCATTCCCAGGCTCTTCTGGGTCGAGGCCGAGTTTCACCGACTGCTACGAGAAACCGAGCTCGACTACGTGCGACGGCTCATCAGCGAGATCGAGGCCGGGACTCTTGAAGGCCTCGAGTGGTGGCGGGCCGCGCACGAACACGCCGGCGATATCGTGGCGCCCCCACCGTTCTTCGCCGACGACTCGACCGAGCCTTGACAAGAACCATGGATCACACGGAGGACGGCCACTTGAAAGCGATCATCTCGACCACCGATCTGCGCAAGCAATTCCACTCGAGACGTGGACCCGTCGAGGCGGTGCGAGGAGTCAGCATCGAAGTCGGGCGAGGGGAGATATTCGGCTTCCTCGGCCCGAACGGAGCCGGCAAGACGACAACGTTGCGGATGCTGACCACGCTGCTTCCGATCGACAGCGGGCACGCGACGGTGGCCGGAATCGATGTCGCGCGCAAGCCCAAACAGGTCCGCCAGCGCATCGGGTACGTCAGCCAGCTCGGGGGCGCCGACGAGCTCGCGACCGGACGCGAGAACCTGATTCTGCAAGGGCGCCTCTACGGCGGCGACCGTGTCTCTGTGACTTCGCGGGCGAAGCTGCTGATGGAGATCCTCGACCTCAACGAGTTCGCAGATCGCCGCGTGAAGACCTACTCCGGGGGGCAGCGCCGGCGTCTGGACGTCGCGCTCGGCATCGTGCACGAGCCCGAAGTCCTGTTCCTCGATGAGCCGAGCACGGGACTCGATCCTCAGAATCGGGCGAATCTCTGGGAGCACGTCCGCTCACTGCGCTCACGCGGCACGACGATCTTCCTGACGACGCACTACCTCGAGGAGGCCGACATGCTCTGCGATCGCATCATGATCATGGACCACGGTCGGATCGTCGCCGAAGGGACGCCGCGCGATCTGAAGCGGCAGGTCTCGGGTGATTCAGTCCTTCTCAGCCTTCACGACGAGGGTGGCGCACTGGCCCGAGCGCGACTGCTCATCTCCGCCGAGCCGTACGTGCGCGAGCTGACCACCGATGGCGATCAGCTTCGTCTCTACGTCGAGGACGGGAGCGCCGCGCTCCCCGGGCTGCTGCGCCTTCTGGACGCCGAGCGCATCGCGCTCAAGTCGATCAGCCTCTCGGAACCGACCCTTGACGATGTGTTCTTGCACCAGACCGGTCACTCTCTTCGAGACGCCGGCACCGACACGACCGAGACCGCGGCATGAAGACATTTCGGGACATAGGTCTCCTCTTCCACCGTTACACCCTGCAGATGCTGCGCAACCCCGTCTGGCTGTTCGTGGGGTTCTCCTCGCCGATCCTCTATCTCGCGTTGTTCACCCCGATGCTCAAGCACATCGCTCCGAGCCTCGGCGTCCGGGGTGGCGGCGTGCTCGAGATCTTCCTGCCCGGGATCCTCTCCCTCCTCGCGTTCGCGAGTGGGAGCGGCATGGGCTTCAGCACGATCTTCGAGCTTCAAGCCGGAGTGGTCGAGCGTTTCCGCGTCACTCCCGCGAGTCGCTTCGCGATTCTCGTCGGCCCCATCCTCTCGGGGCTCATGATGATGGTGGTGTTCGACGCAGTCGTCGTCGCGATCGCGGTCGGAGTCGGGTTTCAGGTGCACTGGCTCGGGCTGGCAGCCCTCGCTGTCCTGCTCGGGCTGCTTGCGGCCCTCACAGCGGCCTTTTCGACGGCAACTGCTCTCGTGACCAAGGACATCAGCAGCTTCGCCGCAATCATCAATGGGATCAATCTGCCGATCCTTCTCCTGGCGGGCGTGCTCCTCCCGATCTCGTTCGCGCCTGTGTGGATGCGCGTCGTCGCGCACTTCAATCCTCTCTACTACGCCGTGCAGGCTTCACGCTCCCTCGCCGCCGGCAGCTTCGGCGCCCCGGCCGTCTGGCAGGGCTTCGCCGTGCTCGCGTCGCTGTGCGCGCTCGTCGTGTTCTGGGCGACGCGGGTGTTCCGAAAGGCGGTCGCCTGAGAGCCCGAGCTGCGTCGGTCTTTGGGCCCGCGGCTCGCGTGTGGCCGACCACTCCAGGTCCCGGACAGCTGAGTTCTCGAGTTCCACGAGAAGTTGAACACAAGACGGCATGGCCGACCTCAGTCCTTGCCGATTATGACCTCGGTCGCCTTGATGACGGCCTTCACGGAGTCGCCCTCCGCGAGCGCCAGGCTTTCCGCGGAGCCTCTTGTGATCGCCGACACGACTTCTTGACCCCCGGCCAGCCGGATCACGACGGTGGACATGACCACACCGTGCTGGACGCTGACGACTACGCCGTCGAGTTGGTTCCTTGCGCTTAGTCTCATGGACGGGAGGCTAGTGACCAAGGCGGCCCGTGAGCCGCCCGATCGGAAAATGCCATGGAACTGATTGCCGTGCTCAACGATGCCCGTGCCGAGATCTTGGATGAAGCGGCCGAGGCAGTCCTAAGGTCCCACCTGGGCCACTACAAAGCGTCCGGCCCCGAAGAGCTGCGGTCTCGCCTGGAGGCGCTCTTCGACATCGTGGTCGACTGCCTGCGGTCTCGGAATCTCGATCAGGTGAGCAGGTACGCGGAACGGGTCGGCCGCGATCGCTTCACGAGCGGGTTCGGGATTGGTGAGGTCCAGACCGCGTTCAACGTGCTGGAGGAGTCGATGTGGCACCACGTCGTCGCCGGGGTCCCCACCGACGAGCTCGTGGAGTCGCTCGGCCTCCTCTCAACTGTCCTCGGCGTCGGCAAGGACGAGTTGGCACGCACTTACGTCTCTCTCGCCAGCCACGAGCACGTGCCCTCACTCGACTTGCGTGCCCTGTTCGAGGGCACCTGAGACCGCCGGACCGCCGGCTGGCACTCCGAAGCGCCGCCACCGGCGTCGCACGCTCGGGACGACCCCGGTAGTTGCGGGCCACCAGGTAGCGTCGCTTGCCAATGGCGCAGCTGGTTGTCGCGACCTACAACGTTCATGCGGGCACCGATGGTTGGGGCACGCCGTTCGACGTCGTGGCCTCTTGCGGCCGGCTGGACGCTGACGTTCTCTTGCTGCAGGAGACCTGGACTCCTGCCGGCGGCGAGGGGCTCGCATCGCTGGTGGCGAACTCGCTCGGCTACGAGGCGCACCAGGTATGCCTCTCCGATGCAGTGTTGCTCGAGTCGGCAGAGGCGGTCGGCACGCGTTGGGGTCCCAGGTACCCACACCGGAACCGTTCCCTCTGGGTGGGTGGCGCCGAGAAGCTCGGGCGCCTGCATCGTGCACGCTGGGGCACGGCACGCACCGGCACCTGGGGAATCGCCCTGCTGTCGCGCCTGCCCGTCGAGCGGGTCGAAACCATAGAGCTGGGCAGGCTGCGCCGTGACTCCGCCGAGCGACGCTCCGCCGTCCTCGCCGAGATAGGAGTCGACGGCTCCTCGATCACCGTCGTCGGCACCCACCTGGCCCATTTCACACATGGATCGCCGATCCTGTTGGAACGCCTCCGTCTCCGGCTCCCGGAACCCGGCCAGCCCGCTGTGCTCGCCGGCGACATGAACTTCTGGGGGCCACCGCTGTCGCTAGGGCTCCCAGGCTGGCGGAGAGCGGTCCGGGGCCGCACCTACCCCAGCTGGCGTGCCCACAGCCAGATCGACCACATCTTCGTGACACGGCCGGTCGAGGTGATCTCGGGCGCGCCGGTCGCAGTGGGCCGCTCGGACCACATGCCGCTGCGGGCACGGCTCGCCATCGCCTGATGATCATGTAACCGATCCGAGCCCCGCGAGGTCTGACCTAAGGAGAGGCAGGTCCGGGCATGGTGCCCGACCCGGAGGGGGAAAGGGGCGAGCTTGCTGGCGTTCACATTTCCCGGCCAGGGTTCACAGCGACCGGGCATGGGCGCCGCTTGGGTTGACCACCCGTCGTTCGAGCTCGTCGCCCTCGCTTCTGAGATAACGGGCCGCGACCTGGCCCATCTTCTCCTCGAAGCCGACCAGGAAACCCTGACCCGAACCGACAACGCTCAGATCGCCACCTTCGTCCAGAGCCTGATCGTCCTTGACGCCGCCGAAAGGATCGGCATCGAGCCTTCGTCCTCAGCCGGCCATAGCCTCGGCGAGTACACCGCCCTCGTGGCTGCAGGGTCTCTCGACTTCGAAGACGGGCTCCGCCTCGTCTCAGAGCGCGGCGCCGCCATGCAAGAGGCCGCCGAATGCGCGCCCGGGACGATGATCGCCGCGCTCGGTCTCGACGACGAGGCCGTCGAGGCGGCGTGCCGTCGTGTCGACGATGAGGCTTGGATAGCGAACTTCAACGCTCCTGGCCAGGTCATAGTCGCCGGGACCGCCGAGGCGCTCGCCGAGTTCAGCGCGATCGCGAAGCAGCTCGGCGCCAAGCGCGTGCTCTCGATGCCGGTCGGAGGCGCCTTCCATACGCCACTCATGGCGCCTGCGCGCGACCGACTGCGCAAGGCGGTCGCGGCCACGAGCTTCCATGCGCTCGATCCGGTGGTCGTGGCAAACGTGGACGCCCGCCCCCACGACGACCCGAACGAGTGGCCACAGCTGCTGTCCGCCCAGCTGTGCAGCCCGGTCCGGTGGCGCCAGAGCATCGACACCCTGCTCGGTGAAGGCGTGCAGACCTTCGTCGAGCTGGGACCGGGTGGCGTGCTGACGGGCTTGTTGCGACGAGTGGCACCCACGACGGACGCGATCGGAGTGTCGGTCTCCACTCCGGACGATCTCGATCGTCTGGTCGAGATCCTCGCTGACGGGATAGTCGGTGCCGCCCCGACAGGAGAGCGTTTCCACATGACCGAGCGGCTCGTGGTCTCGCCCGCTGTAGGGCTGTTCGAGCCTGCGGCCGGTCTGGCCGGTTATCTACCCGGTGCTGCCGGCCAACCCGCGGACCCGATCCTGATCCAGGTCGGCGGACTCCTGGGTAATGTCGGCACGACCGAAGTGCGGTCCGCGTTCTCGGGCACCCTCGAAGGCGTGCTCGTGCTGGCGGGCGAGAGGGTGACGCGCGGCCAACCCATTGCATGGTTGCGGGCCCCGAGCCAAGACGAGAGGACCTGATGAGAGGCGCACAGATCACCGGATGGGGCCTTGCTCTGCCGGACACGGTCGTCACCAACGCGGATTACGAGGCACATCTCGACACGAGTGACGAGTGGATCGTCGAGCGGACCGGGATCAAAGAGAGGCGCCACGGCGGCACGAGCTCGGGGCTCGCCATCGAGTCGGGCAGGCGCGCGCTGCACCGTGCGGGACGCCGTGGCCAGGAGATCGACCTTCTCGTGCTGGCGACGACGACTCCGGACCAGACCGTGCCCGCGACCTCCGCCTGGGTCCACCACCAGCTCGGTTGCCGTGGCGCCGCCTTCGACTTGAACGCCGCGTGCGCCGGTTTCGTGTACGGGCTCGTGACCGCTGTCGCGCTGCTCGACGCCGGACACGAGCGCGCACTCGTGGTCGGCTCGGACACCTTGTCGCAGATCACCGACCAGAGCGACCGGAACACGGCAGTGCTGTTCGGCGACGGGGCGGGCGCCATTGTCGTCGAGGCCACCGAGGGCGAGCCGCTGATCCTCGCGCACGATCTCGGGCTAGACGGGTCCTTGACCCCGCTCCTGTACTGCGACCGGGGCGGCTACATCGCGATGGAAGGGCGTGAAGTCTTCCGCAAGGCGGTTCGAGTGACCGTCGAGTCCGCCCAGCGGGTGCTGAAGCAGGCCGATGTCAAAGCCGAGGACATCGCGCTTTTCATCCCGCACCAAGCCAACATCCGGATCATCGACGCCATGGGCCAGCGGCTGGGAATCGATCCGACCCGCTACGCGGTCTGCCTCGATCACACCGGCAACACCTCGGCTGCGTCCTGCGGGATCGCACTCGCCGAGGCCGCCGAGGCCGGGCGCCTCAAGGACGGCGACCTCGTCCTTTTCTCCGGCTTCGGAGCCGGGATGACCTGGGCGAGCGCCGTGGTGCGATGGGGAGGGGCCCCAGAGGCTCCGGCGAGCGCCGGTGGCTTTGGGACGCGCGGGTGACCACCGAGCACGACGACCACGTAACTCCCGACGACGGGGCTGGCGACGGCCCGGGGCGGGTGGTCCTCGTGACGGGCGGTTCGCGCGGGATCGGGCTGGCGTGTGCGCGGCGGTTCCAATCAGGGGGCGACCGGGTCGCTGTCACGTGGCGGACGAAGCCACCAGAGACGCTCGACGGGCCGGCCGGGACGTATCCGCTCTTGCCGGTCGGTTGCGACGTCACATCAGGGCTCGAGGTGGACCGAGCCTTTGCGGAGATCGAACAGGCACTCGGACCGGTTCAGGTCCTCGTCTGCGCGGCCGGGATCACCGACGACACCCTGCTCTTGCGAATGTCGGAGGACCGGTGGGACAACGTCATCGAGACGAACCTCACCGCTGTCTACAGAACCGCAAAGCGGGCGCTCGGACCGATGGTCCGGGCGAGGCAGGGCCGCGTCGTCCTGATCTCGTCGGTCGTCGCGTTCATGGGCTCCGCAGGCCAGACCAACTACGGTGCCTCCAAGGCCGCGCTGGTCGGCTTCGCCCGATCGCTCGCGAGAGAGGTGGCGTCGCGCAACGTCACGGTCAACGTGGTCGCCCCTGGGTTCGTGGCCACAGATATGATCGCTGCGTTAGGTGAAGATCGCGTCAGGGCGCTGACAGCTATGGTGCCGCTCGGGCGGCAAGCCGTCCCGGACGAGATCGCCTCGGCCGTCGAGTTCCTAGCCTCAGACGGCGCCAGTTACGTGACCGGCGCCGTGCTGGCCGTAGACGGTGGTCTCGGTATGGGCCACTGACTCATCGCAACCAATCAACCG